>Ga0208297_1000297_pt1 | contig 117995 bp, 88 predicted proteins | sample LMS_cellobiose_e_FD_187367 | JGI IMG/M metagenome (GOLD analysis project Ga0208297, IMG submission 187367) | Rumen-fistulated moose microbial communities from Alaska, USA - LMS_cellobiose_enrichment (SPAdes) (version 2) | ecosystem: Host-associated > Mammals > Digestive system > Stomach > Rumen...
TTTGCCGCCGGCTTCCTTCAGATTCCGTCTCACGGCGGACACCCTTGCCTTTGGCTGTAACCTTCCCACTATCAGGGCGGTTTGGGGACTTGCACCCGTTAGAGTACGTTCGTGCTGGGCGAACAAAGAAGGTGACTACTGATATAGTCACCTTCTTTTTATTTGTTCCTGTGGTCCCAGCAGGACTTGAACCTGCGACCCACGGATTATGAGTCCGCTGCTCTGACCGACTGAGCTATGGGACCAAATTTGCCGGGCCTCCGCCCGGCAAATTCACTTTTGATTACACTTTGATTTCAACCTCGACGCCGCTGGGGAGTTCGAGTTTCATCAGGGCGTCCACGGTTTTCGGCGTGGAGCTGTAGATGTCCAGGAGGCGGCGGAAGGAATTCAGTTCAAACTGTTCACGCGCTTTCTTGTTGACGAAGGTCGAACGGTTCACCGTAAAGATCTTCTTGTCGGTCGGGAGGGGAATCGGACCGCTGACCACAGCGCCCGTAGCCTTCACCGTCTTGACGATCTTGTCGGCCGACTTGTCAACCAAAGCGTGGTCGTAAGATTTGAGTTTAATTCTGATTTTCTGGCTCATTATAGTACTTTTTAACAATTTTATTCTTCATCGTCATCATATCTGCGGGGACCGCCCTGCTTGTCGACGATCTCCTTGGCCAGGTTCGCCGGAACTTCCGCATAGTGCGAGAATTCCATGGAACTGGTGGCACGACCGGAGGTCAGCGTACGGAGCACCGTCACATAGCCGAACTGTTCGGAGAGCGGAACCTTTGCCTTGATGATGCGGGCATTGCCTTTGGAATCCATGTTCACGATCTGTCCGCGGCGGCGGTTGAGGTCGCCTACGACATCGCCCATGTAATCCTCGGGGGTCACCACTTCGAGCGACATGATCGGCTCCATCAGCACCGGCGCGCACTTGCGCAGGGCTTTGCGGAAGGCCAGGCGGGCGCAGATCTCGAAGGAAAGCGCATCCGAATCCACCGGATGGAAGCTGCCGTCCAGCAGACGGACTTTCAGCGCGGTCATCGGGAAGCCGGCCAGCACGCCATTGGCCATGGCAGCCTTGAATCCCTTTTCGACCGACGGAATGAACTCCTTCGGAATATTGCCGCCCTTGACCTCGTCGACGAACTGGAGGCCAGTGACACCTTCGTCGGTCGGACCGAGCTCGACCTGGATGTCGGCAAACTTGCCGCGGCCGCCCGTCTGCTTCTTGAACACCTGACGGTGGACGAAAGCCTTGGTGACCGCTTCCCGGTAGTTGACCTGCGGGGCACCCTGATTGATCTCCACGCCGAATTCCCGACGGAGACGGTCCACGATGATGTCGAGGTGAAGCTCACCCATACCGCTGATGATCGTCTGGCCGGTGTCCTGGTTGGTCTGCACCGTGAAGGTGGGATCCTCCTCGGAGAGTTTGCCCAGGGCGATGCCCAGCTTGTCGAGATCCTGCTGTGTCTTGGGCTCGACCGCAATACCGATCACGGGATCGGGGAAGCTGATCGACTCAAGCACGATCGGATGGGCGTCTTCGCAGATGGTGTCGCCCGTACGCAGCTCCTTGAAACCCACGGCGGCGCAGATGTCGCCGGCTTCGACAAAGTCGATGGGGTTCTGTTTGTTGGAGTGCATCTGATACAGGCGGACAACCCGTTCTTTCTTGCCCGAACGGGTGTTCAGGACCTGGGAACCGGCATTCAGGCGGCCCGAATAGGCCCGGATGAACGCCAGCCGGCCCACGAACGGATCGGTCGCAATCTTGAAGACAAGGCCGCAGAACGGGTCCGTCGCGACGGGCTTGCGTTCCACCTCCTTGTCGGTGCGCGGGTCCGTACCGAATACGCTTCCCTTGTCAAGCGGCGAGGGAAGATAGCGCATCACGGCGTCAAGCAGGAACTGGATGCCTTTGTTCTTGAACGACGAGCCGCAGCAGGTCGGAACGACGGCCATGTCGATGGTCGCCTTCCGGAGTGCGTCGATAATCTCCGCTTCGGAGATGGAATCGGGATCGTCGAAGAACTTCTCAAGGATTTCGTCGTTGTATTCGGCGACGGATTCGATGAGTTTGCCACGCCATTCGTCCACTTCGTCCTCCATCGACGCCGGAATCGGACGCTCCTCGTAGTTGTGAAGCTCCTTGCTGGTTCCGTCGTAATAGTAGGCCTTGCGGGCGATCAGGTCCACGATGCCTTCGAAATGGTCTTCGGCACCGATGGGCAGGCAGATCGGAATCGCGCGGGCGCCCAGTTTTTCGTGGATATCCTCGACAACGGCAAGGAAATCCGCGCCGGTACGATCCATCTTGTTGACGTAGGCAATCTTGGGGACATGGTATTTGTCCGCCTGGCGCCATACCGTCTCCGACTGGGGCTGAACGCGGCCCACGGCGCAGAAAGTAGCAATCGTCCCGTCCAGGACGCGAAGCGACCGCTCGACTTCGACCGTGAAGTCCACGTGACCCGGGGTGTCGATCAGATTGATCTGATACTGCTCGCCATTGTAATGCCAGAAGGCCGTCGTAGCGGCCGACGTGATGGTAATGCCACGCTCCTGCTCCTGGACCATCCAGTCCATGGTCGCAGCGCCTTCATGCACCTCGCCTATCTTGTGGGTCTTGCCCGTATAGTAGAGGATGCGTTCGGACGTGGTGGTCTTACCGGCATCAATGTGAGCCATAATGCCGATGTTACGCGTATATTTGAGGTCTCTTGCCATTGATTTCAGACAGGTAGCAGATTAGAAGCGGAAGTGGGCAAACGCCTTGTTGGCCTCCGCCATCCTGTGCATGTCTTCCTTTCTCTTGAAGGCCGCACCTTCGTTGTTGTAGGCGGCCATGATCTCTGCAGCCAGTTTCTCCGCCATGGAGTGACCGGAACGTTTGCGGGCGAAGACAATCATGTTCTTCATCGAGAGGGAGACTTTTCTTTCCGGACGCACCTCCATAGGGACCTGGAAGTTGGCACCACCGACACGGCGGCTCTTCACCTCGACCTGCGGGGTGACATTCTCAAGCGCCTTCTTCCAAATATCGATAGGAGCCTGTTCAGAATCTTTCATCTTCTCGCCGATGATGTCGATTGCATCGTAAAAAATGGAATACGCGATACTCTTCTTCCCCTGCAGCATCAAGTTGTTGACGAAGCGGGTAACCTGCACGTCGTGGAACTTGGGATCAGGAAGTAGAATCCTCTTTTTAGGCTTCGATTTTCTCATTTCTGTAAGAATTTAAAAAAGGTGAATTACTTCTTAGCGGCTTTCTTGGCAGCTTTCGGCCGTTTGGCGCCGTAGAGGGAACGACTCTGGGTACGACCCTCAACGCCAGCGGTGTCCAATGCGCCCCTAAGGATGTGGTAACGAACACCAGGGAGGTCTTTCACACGACCGCCGCGAACCAGCACGATGCTGTGTTCCTGGAGGTTGTGGCCCTCACCCGGGATGTATGCATTGACCTCTTTCTGGTTGGTGAGACGAACACGGGCCACTTTACGCATGGCAGAGTTCGGCTTCTTGGGCGTCGTGGTATAAACACGGACGCAGACACCACGCCGCTGAGGGCAAGCATCCAGCGCGCGAGATTTGCTTTTCTCGACAATAACCTCGCGTCCTTTGCGAACTAATTGTTGAATTGTTGGCATAAATAGTTGTAAATCTATTATTTATGTTTGCTATTCCCGCTTTTTGCGGGGATGCAAAGATAGGACAAAAATTCCTAACTGCCAACAAGTTTTGAACAAATTTATTCCAGCTCGAACGAAGTTTCCGCCCGAAGTGGCGTCCCGTCGACCGAAAGGCCTTCCACAACGACGCGGAAACGGCCCTTGTAGTCGGGTTTCTTGCAGGGAATCTGCAGCGTGGCGCCCGGCAGGAGTTCCTGCTGCGGATGCCAGTAGATGGTCTGGCGGTAGTCCGGATAGGATTCCTCCAAGCGAAGGGCTTCTCCGGTGGCGGCCAGCGGCCAGTCCGCTCCCTGGAAATCGATCACGCGGGCATTTTCCCCGAAATGGAAGGCGGGCAGGTTGTGCTTGTACGTCACAAAATTGACCACGCCTTGAAAGATGCGCGAGCCGATAAAGGTCGTGCGCGGATAGATATGGATCGATTCGACCAGAAGCGGATCGTAGTCCAGGATCTTCTGCTGGTCGAAGACCGGCACGCCGTCGAGCATCATCAGGGTCGTGTCGCGGGAGAAAATGGTCTCGGTCCCGTCTTCGAGGCGGACCTGGATGTTGCGGCGTCCGTCCGGCCAGCGGCGGGCCCGGATTTCCGGAATGAACTCGATGAACACTTCCCCCATCGTGGGAAAGCGCGTATAGTCGTCGAGCGGATAGACGATCTCATGGGTCCCGAACAGGCCGTTTTCGCGCACGCGCAGGAGTTCATACAAGGTATCCGGCGTGAAGCGGCGCTCCACCTGCATGGCAAAGCTGCGCTGCGAGAGCGCATCCTTGAGCGAGGCAGCCATCCGCAGGGGCTCGACCGCTGCGACACGGGCCTGCACGAAGGGCGATTCCAGCTCGATGAAGCAGTTGAGCGACGGATCGATTCCTTCAATCTCGCAGATACATTCTTTGTTGCCGTAGATGTTGCCGGTGAAGAATTCCACCCGGCCCTGCCCGTCAATGACGGAAGTATAGACATCGGACTTGTCGGACGGCGTGGAGATGAAGGCATAGCGTCCGACCAGGGACGGCAGTTTCTCCGGACTGAGCCCGGTCACATGGCCCCGGATGATTTCCCCTTCGTATTCGGGAATGACCGTATTGTCGAAACGCACCGAGCCTTGCCGGCGGCAGGCGGCCAGGAAGTCGGCGATCGTCGGGTTGTCGTTGGAAAGGATTCCGTCGTCGTGAAACACCGAAATGCTGAGCGTCGCCGGGGTCGCGCCGGCATTGACGACCGTCAGGCTGTCGCCGTCCCAGCGGAGCGAGACAGATGCCCGGTCGGAGCCGGGCATGACGCTGCCGTCGGAGCCGGCCGTCATCCCCGGCCTGACCGGGGATCTCAAGCTTTCATATTCCCCGTCCGACACCACCTCGACGCCGCCAGTCAGCCTTTCGTTCGAATAGACATTGAAAACCGAGATCGTTTTCGAGGCCATGCCGCTGTAATCGTAACCTTCTTCCGCCTTGTTCTGCGCCGTATAGGCTACCAGCCGGTAATTGCCCGTCGGGACCGTCACCGGCAGAGAGAGCCGGCCGGCCCCGCGGCCGCCGAGCAAAGCCACCTTGCCGCTACATACCACCGCATCGGGGGAATGGAGCTCGACATAGGCGATGCCGCTCACCGGCGAAAGCGTTCCCTGTGAAGCATCCACGCAAAAAGCGGAATACCAAAGCACGTCACCGGCCACATAGACATCCCTGTCCGTGGAAAGGTATGTGCGTTCCATCATGCGTCCCTGGGCCAGAATCCCGCCCGGGAGAAGCAGCAAAGCTGCCAGTATCGCGTAAATCGTTCTTTTCATCATAGATCGTTGTTGAGCCAGTAATCCGGCTTGTACTTGGATCCTCCGAGCCAGCGGCAGTCCACGCAGCGGACCGGCCACCATTCATAACCCAGGAGGCGGTTTCCTTCCTCGTTCCAGACATCCATTCCGGGACGCATGCCCATGTTGTACGCCTGTCTCCACTCATCCGGCCTTCCCAGCGTATCGGGCGCGGGAAGCGGCCCGGAAGCATTGCGGTAGAAGCGGGCTTTCGAATTGTCCACGAACAGGCGCTTGCTGGCGACGGAAAAGACGCCGACATAACCCAGCACCAGTTCATCGGGATTCTCTGTGTTCACCACATTGCCCCGGACCTCGGAAGGTTCCGGGGAAAAGAGGCCGCCCACGTCGCTGGAATTGCGCTGCATCGTCTGCCAGTAGCGGTAGGCCTCTTCGGAGAGGCGCATCTGGCTGACCTCGGCCGAATAGAGGACGGAGACGCGCCGGTCCGTATTGGCCAGCGTATAGAGCTGATGGTCGGCCAGCCGGTCTTCCGAAAGCCCGTGCGTGGAAGCTGTCATGATCTCGACCCGCCGTTCGCTTGACCAGCAGTTGTAAACATTGTCTTTATAGTCGAGCGGAACGATTTGTCCGCTTGCCGGATTATACTGGTAAATGGCGAAGACATCGGCGTGATACTCCCAGGTCTCATCCACAGACCAGCGGTAGTAACTGCCTTCGGCGCCGTCGCCCTGCGCAGCGACCAGGATGCTCATCTGCTTACCATCCTCGCTGATCCGGTAGGACAGGGAGTCGATCTGGCCGGGTGTCGTGGGTCTGGCCCAACTGGAAGCGTAGGTGCCGCGCTCATTCTCGATGACCAGGCGGTATTCCAGTGAAGGATCAGCCTCCCGCAGGTCGAATGAGCCATACGGACTGCCTTGCAAAGAAGGTATATAAGGTACCAGCGGATCCCAGCGGCTGTAGGTGTTTTCATAACGGCTGCCGTCGCTGGCTTCGACGTGCATCCGGCAGGAATTCAGAATCCGCCACTGGTCATCGCCCTGCGCCGTATCGACCATCGACCACGACCAGCGGGTCCGGATATTGCTGACCTGGCCGATGACCAGGTTGCCCTCCACGACCATGTAGCCGCCTTCGCCGTCGATCTGGGGCGTGTAGTCATAGATGCAGGAGGCGGCGGAGAAAACCGTCAGGGCAAACAGCAGGATATGGAGCGAAAGTTTTCTCATCAGAATTTCAGGTTGAGGTTCACATAAGGGATCTGCGTGGCGAAGACGCTCAGCATGTGGCCGGACACGTTGTATCCATCCGAAGTATAGTAGATGGAATACGGGTTCTTGCGGCCCGTGACGTTGTAGCAGCCGAAGGTCAGCGACAGATGGGTCAGCTGCTTCAGATAATGGCCCGGCTCGATGATGAAGGCCAGGTCGAGGCGGAAATAGTCGGGGATGCGGTAGCCGTTGCGCTCGGAATAGACCAGGCGGACGCCGCCGTCATACTCGTAGCGGCCCAGCGGGATGGTCACCGGCCGGCCGGTCGAATAGTCGAGGTTGGCCGAGAGGCTGTAGCGGTGCGTGAACTTATAGTTGGCCACCACTTTGACATCGTGCGGCTTGTCGTAGGCCGCGTTGTACCAGCGGCCGCCGTTGATGGTGTTCACGCCCCGGTCCTGCATCTCCCGCAGGCGGGAACGTGAATAGGTGTAGGACACCCAGCCGTTGAGCTTGCCCAGGGTTTTTCGTGCCATCAGCTCGACACCATACGCACGATTCTCGGTTTCCGTCAGTTCGTCGGCCAGGTCGGGATTCATCACCAGCACGGCGCCGCTCTTGTAGTCCACATAATGCTTCACCCGCTTGTAATAGGCCTCCACCGACAGGTCCACGGTGTTGTCCATCAGGGTCCGGTAGAAACCGGCGGCGGCCTGCCAGCCGGTCTGCGGCCGGATCTTGTCGCTGGTCAGGCGCCAGCTGTCGGTCGGTGAGACATTGATGCTGTTGGAAATCATGTGGATGTACTGCCGCATCGTGTTGAAGCCCGCTTTGACGCTGGTGACATCGTCGAACGAATACTTCCCCGAGAGGCGGAATTCCGGACCGCCGTGGAATTTCGTGTCGCCCGGGCGCAGGAACTGCGACCAGCGGATGCCGGCATCGACGGAAAGCTTCTCGTTGATGAGCCAGGTATCGCCGGCATAGACCGCCGCCTCCACGGCCCGTTCGTGGTTCAGGTCCAGCGCCAGGACGATCGACGTATCGCCTGCCGGATGGTAGGAACCCGGATTGAGGTCGTACCAGATGGCGTTCACACCATAATTGAGCGTATGCCTGTCGTGCACCGTCGATTTGAAGGCGAGCTTCGCGAAGGCCTGGTCCACGGCTGTCTCCAGCGTATAGGCGGTATAGGCGTTGAACTGGTCTTCGATGCCGTAATGATAGCTGTCATAGCCCACGGTCGCCGTCATCGAGTGGCGGTCATTGAAAATGCTGTGCCACTTCAGCGAGCCGTTGATGTTGCGGTAACGGAAGGTCGTATCGTTGGAGAAACTGAACTTGTCGCGCGAAAAATAGCCGTAGGCGTGGATCGAATTCCGCTCGTTCACCTTGTGGCTCAGTCCCAGGTTGACATCCTGGAACGAGGCCTTGCCGCCGGCATAACTGCTGCCTGCCGGCAAGAGATTGAAGATCCAGTTGGAATAGGTGGTCCGGCCGCCCAGGATGAAGGTCGTGCGGTCTTTCACCAGCGGTCCCTCCAGGTGCAGGCGGCTGGTCAGCAGGCCCAGGCCCAGCGAGCCCTGCACCTTCTTGCTGTTGCCGTCGCGGCTGCGGACCTCCAGCACCGAGGAAATGCGGCCGCCATACTGGGCCGGAATCGAGCTCTTGTAGAGTTCCACATCGTTGATCACGTCGGGGTTGAACGAAGACAGGATGCCGAACATGTGGTTCGGATTATAGATGGTCCCGTCGTTGAACAGGATCAGGTTCTGGTCGGTCGAACCGCCGCGCACGTTGAAGCCGCTCGAAGCCTCGCCCACCGACTTGACGCCCGGCAGGGTCATTACCACTTTCAGGGCATCTGCCTCGCCGAAGGCTACCGGTACATTCTTGATCAGGTTGATGCGCACCTTCTCGATGCCCATCTGCGGCGTGCGGTGGTGGGACATGCTCTCCGAGGTGATGACGGCGCCCTTGAGGGAAAACACCTTCTCTTTCATCACGATGTCCAGCCCGCCGTCGCCATAGACCATCAGGTCGAGCTTGATGTCTTCCAGCCCGTAGCCGCTCAGGCCCAGCTTGCCTTCCCCAACGGGCATCGCAATCTTGTAATAGCCGAACTCGTCGGTCGTGGTGAAACTCTTGCCCGACTCGTCATAGACGGATACGCCTACCAGCGGTTCGCCGCTGGCCACGTCCCGGACATAGCCGCGCACCGTCGCCCGGCCGCTCCGCTGCCGGACTTCCGGATCGCCGATCTCATAGATTTTGTTCTGGAAGGTCATCACGGCCTTCTGTTCGGCCAGGTACTGCAGGAAACTGCTGTCAACCGCCGGCTTGCGTTCGTCGAAATAGCCCGAAGGCAGCGTCGTGGCCAGGCTGGCGCCCCGGACGATGAAGTATTTTCCGTCATGCTCCGTCACCGTATAGCCGTTGGCGCGAAGTTCATCGAAGGCTTTCTGCAGGAATTGTTCCCGGGGAACACGGACCGTGTAGCTTTTATGGTCGGAGGTGTCGCGTACGCAATAGACCGCCGGGGTGATCTCGCTCCGGATGAATCGCAGGAGCGTTCCGATGTCGGCTTTATACACGCCGAACGGTTCCGAAGGGGTCTGGGCCCCAGCCCGGAAGCAGCCGGCTACGGCCGCAAGGCCGATTAGGAGAAGGGTCAGTCTCTTCATTTTGAATCCTGGTATTTGAGGGCTGCCACGGCGTATTGTTCGAACGACATCAGGCTGACGTTCTCCCGCTGCCTCAGATGCCGGCGGATCTCGCGGCGCAGGGACGGCTCGAACTGCCTGAGAATGTCGCGGCGGCGGCGGACCGGCACGATCCGGCCGTCCGGAAAGACGAGCCGATAGGCTGCAGAGCGGGTGAAAACCTGATAGACATTCATCCGAAAAGGTCCGTCGTAGCCCGTCTGATCATGCTTGCGGCCGTCTATATCCTGTTCCAGCGTTTTCGAAACGCGACAGAGAAACTGGATCGTCCCGTCATGGAGCACAGCCCAGTAGCCCGACGGTGCCGCATCGCCGTAAAGGACCTGGAGATTGAGGAAACGCTGCCCTTCGATCGTGAATTCCTCCACGAAACGGCGGTCCAGCACCTTGTCCACCACGCTGCCGGGAATACGGACCAGCAGGTCCTGGCGGGCGGCATCGACGTTGAGCAGCAGGTCGTCGTAGCCTTTCCCGTCGTAAAGAACCCGGCCCTTGCGGAAATCGGGCGAATTCCAGTAGTAGGTCCCGTTGTAGAGCATATTGTAGGCGAAGGCTTTCTGTCCCCGGTAGAGCAGGGACGCCGCGCCCGCCTCCCGGCTGAAGAGCGTATAGTCATCCTGTGCCCAAGCCGGGGCGACGGCTGACATCGCCACCGCTCCGAGAAGGATAAGCATCAGTCCTTTTTTCATAGATGGATGGATTCCAGATATATTATTAGATGCTCTTTTGGTGAAAATGTTGCTTCACAGGTCGCAAAAATAATAAGAATGTTTTATCTTTGCAGACATTCTGCCCAGGCAGATTGAAATAGTAAGATAATTGGACTGAAAATGAAAAAAATCGCAATGGTGGCTTTCGGCGGCAATGCGCTTCTGCGCAGCGGCCAGAAAGGCACGTACCAGGAACAGCTCGCCAATGTGGAACAGACCTGCGAGCAACTTTATAATCTTGTCAAACGCGGCTACTTCCTGGCCATCGGGCACGGCAACGGCCCGCAGGTGGGCAACGTGATGCTCCAGCAGGAAGCCGGCCGGCAGCTCTTCGGCCTGGAAGCCCAGCCGATGGACTACTGCGGCGCCCAGACCCAGGGGGCCATCGCCTACCTCATCGAACAGGGAATGAACCGCGTCCTCGTGCGCAACGGCCTGCGTCGCCGCGTCGTCTCGCTGGTAACCCAGGTCGTCGTGGACAAAGACGACCCGATGTTCCAGAACCCCACCAAGCCGGTGGGCCCCTACTACACCCGCGAGCAGGCCGAGAAATTCCACGAGCAGACCGGCGCCCTCTACCGCGAAGACCCCAAAGGCAACGGCTGGCGCAAGGTCGTGGCTTCTCCGAAACCCGTGCGCATCAACAACATCGAGATCATCCGCCAGCTGGTGGAAGTGGGCAACATCGTCATCACGGTGGGCGGCGGCGGCATCCCGGTCGTTGAAGAGAACGGCGTGCTCTCCGGCGTGGAGGCCGTCATCGACAAGGATCTGGCTTCCGCCCTGTGCGCCTCGCAGATCCGCGCCGACGCCCTCTACATCCTGACCGACGTACCGAAAGTCTATATCAATTTCCGCAAGCCCAACGAGCAGGCGCTCGACACCATCACGGTCGCAGAGGCGAAAAAATACCTGGCGGAAGGCCATTTCACCGAAGGATCGATGGCACCGAAAGTGCGGGCTGGCATCTTCTTTGTGGAAAACGGCGGCAAGGAATGCGTCATCACCGAGGCCGGCCAGCTTGACAACCCCGACTGTGGAACCCGCATCATTGGATAAAACAAACACTATCAATACTTTATACTAAAACTATGGCTTACAACCTCCGTAACCGGAGCTTCCTGAAGCTCCTCGACTTCACCCCGAAAGAAATTCAATACCTGCTCGACCTGGCCCGTGACCTGAAACGTGCCAAATATGCCGGAACCGAACAACAGCGCCTCAAAGGCAAGAACATCGCCCTGATCTTCGAGAAGACCTCAACCCGTACCCGCTGCGCCTTCGAAGTGGCGGCCTACGACCAGGGTGCCCACGTCACCTACCTCGGCCCTTCCGGTTCGCAGATCGGCATCAAGGAGTCGATGAAAGACACCGCCCGCGTGCTGGGCCGGATGTTCGACGGCATCGAATACCGCGGCTTCGCCCAGACCACCGTGGAGCAGCTTGCCCAATATTCTGGCGTTCCCGTGTGGAACGGCCTGACCAACGAATTCCATCCCACGCAGATCCTGGCCGACTTCCTGACGATGAGCGAACACGTGGACAAACCCCTCAACAAAGTATCGTACGCCTATCTGGGTGACGCCCGCTTCAATATGGGCAACTCCCTGATGGTGGGCGGCTGCAAGATGGGTATGGACGTGCGCATCGTCGCCCCGAAGGCACTCTGGCCGGATCCCCAGCTCGTGGAAACCTGCCGCAAGATCGCGGCGGAGACTGGCGCCACCCTCACCCTGACCGACGACGTGGACGCCGGCGTGAAGGGCTGCGACTTCCTCTACACCGACATCTGGGTCTCGATGGGTGAACCCGACGAGGTCTGGAAAGAGCGCATCGCGATGCTGATGCCCTACCAGGTCAATGCCAAGATGATGGAGCGCACCGGCAATCCGAAATGCAAGTTCATGCACTGCCTGCCGTCCTACCACAATCTGGAGACGAAGGCCGGCCGCGACGTGTACGAGAAATTCGGGCTCGACGGCATCGAAGTCACCGAAGACGTGTTCGAAAGTGAGAACAGCATCGTCTTCGACGAGGCCGAGAACCGGATGCATACCATCAAAGCCGTTATGGTTGCAACCTTAGGAGATTAAATTAAATACGATGAAACACCTTATTGCCTGGGCAGCCCTTGCCGCCGCCCTCCTGATTGCTGTGCCTGCCGGCGCGCAGTCGTACACGCAGCAGATCGAGCAGACCGTCGATCAGCAGAAACGCGCCGTCAAGGACGCGGAAGAAAGCCGGAAAGCCATTGAGAAACGCTGCGAGCGCGAGATTGACCGGCTCCAGAGCGCCATCAAGCGCTCCGAGGCCCAGATCGACGAAGCCAAGAGCGCCAAGAAATCCGCTTCTGAAACCATCAAACTCCGCAAAGCCGAAGTAAAGACCGCCAAGGCTGCCTGCAAGGAACTCGAAAAGCAGATGAAGATCGACGGTATCGACAGCAACGAAAAACTGCAGATCAAAGAGCGGAAAGAACGCATCAAAGAGATGGAAAAAGATCTCAAGGAGACCGAAAAACGCATCAAGAGCTACGACAAGGAAATCGACCTGGCCAAAGACCAGATCAAGCGCGACAAGGAAGAGATCCAGCGCAACAAGGAGGAAATGAAAGCCGCCAAGCTCCAGCTCAAGGCGGCCAAGGATGACCTCAAGCAGAGCAAGAAGGTCATGAAAGAACTCAGCAAATGATTGTTTAACTTTTTAAATATTAAAAAGATCATGAAAAAAGCATTTATGATGGCTGCGGCCCTTCTGGTGGCCGTCACCACGTTCGCCCAGGTACAGATCGGTGCCGGTTATGTCAACTCGTCAGACCGCACCCGCGCATCGAAGGATGCGGATGTCTCCACTGTGACGTCCAACGGTATCTATGCCGGTCTGGGCTTCACCATGCCGCTTGCCGGCGACCTGGCTTTCACGCCCGGTGTTTACTATATGTATCTGACCAACCAGCACGGCGTTTCCGCCCTCGGCGGCATTATCTCCGCCAGCGGTAAACTGCAGGAGCACTATGTCAATGTTCCCTTGTATTTCAACTACGGTTCTGAACTGGCTCCGGGCTTCCGCCTCTTCTTCTTCGGCGGCCCGACGGTTTCCGCAGGTCTTATCTCCAAGACCACGCTTTCTGCAGGCATTTCCGGCCTGGGCGGTGCCAACACCACCATCGACAACTACAGCAAGGATGTCAACAACTACGGCCGCTTCGACGTGATGCTCGGCGGCGGCATGGGCTTCGACTTCGCCAACCGTCTCCGCCTGACCGTGGGCTACGACTTCGGTATGCTCAACCGCTACACGGCCAACGCCACCAGCTACCAGCACCACCGCAACCAGCTCCACGCCGGTCTGGCATTCCTCTTCTAATCTTCGTTAGAAGCGATTCTAAAAAGAGAGCCCCTCGGAGGGGCTCTCTCTTTTTATTACATATTCTCGAAAACTTCGCGGATGATGCCGACGGCTTGGCGGAGTTGTTCCTCCGTGATGACGAGTGGCGGGGCGAAACGGATGATGTGGCGGTGCGTCGGTTTGGCGAGCAGGCCTTTTTCCGCCATCTTCAGGCAGATGTCCCAGGCTTCGAGGCCGTTCTGCGGCTCGGTGATCACGGCGTTGAGCAGGCCCTTGCCGCGGACTGACTTGAAGTACGGCGACTTGATCTTGCCGATCTCCTCGCGGAAGATCTTGCCCAGATATTCTGCCTTTTCGGTCAGGTGTTCGTCGCGGATGACTTCGAGGGCGGCGACGGCCACTTTGGCGGCCAGCGGGAATCCGCCGAAGGTCGAGCCGTGCTCACCCGGCTTGATGGTCAGCATGACCTCGTCGTCGGCCAGGACGGCGGAGATCGGAAGGACACCGCCGGAGAGGGCCTTGCCGATGGTGATCATGTCGGGACGGACGCCTTCGTGGTCGCAGGCGAACATCTTGCCCGTACGGGCGATACCCGTCTGGACCTCGTCGGCGACGAAGAGCACGTTGTGGGCATGGCACAAGTCGTAGCATTCCTTGATATAACCCTCGTGCGGGACATAGACGCCGGCTTCGCCCTGGATGGGTTCCACCACCATGGCGCAGACCTTGTCACCTTTCTCTTCGAGCACTTTCCGGAGGGCTTCGGTGTCATCGTACGGGATCCGGATGAAACCGGGCGTGAACGGACCGTAGTTGTAGTAGCTGTCCGGGTCGTTCGACATCGTGACGATGGTGATGGTGCGGCCGTGGAAGTTGCCCTCGCAGACGATGATCAGGGCCTCGTTTTCGGGAATGCCCTTGACGACGTATCCCCAGCGGCGGGCCAGCTTCAAGGCGGTCTCAACCGCTTCAGCGCCCGAGTTCATCGGGAGGAGTTTGTCGTAGCCGAAGAATTCGGTGGCAAATTTCTCATACGGACCGAGGCAGTCGTTGTAGAAGGCACGCGAGGTCAGGCACAGGTTCTGGGCCTGGTCGCAGAGGGCCTTGACGATCTTCGGATGGCAGTGTCCCTGGTTGACGGCGGAATAGGCCGAGAGGAAGTCGAAATAGCGTTTGCCGTCGACATCCCAGACAAATGCACCTTGTCCTTTGGAAAGGACCACGGGCAGCGGGTGATAGTTATGGGCACCGTACCGATCTTCCAGATCGATGTACTTCTGAGCGTTGGGGGTGATAGTCATAGCTTTTAATTTGTTGTGTCATTCAATTCTACAAAATTGCAAATTATTTCGCAAGATTCCGAATCTTTTTCCACGAAAATGTCAGATAAAGTGAGCGGACCGCCTGATTGGTGAAATAAGCGATATAGAGGGCCTGGGGGCCGAAGTGCGGTTCGCAGAGGAAGAAAGTGGCCAGGAAGAGGGCTGCAGCCCATATCATGCAGAACATCAGCTGCCGGGCGGCCGTAGCGCCGATGTAGATGCCGTCCCAGATGAAGGCCGCACAGCTGAGCAGCGGCATCAGCAGGAGCCAGGGCAGATAGGGCCCGCTGGCTGTGATGACCTCGGCATTATCGGTCAGCAGGCCGATGACCGTGCGGGGGAAAACCGAGTAGAGCAGGGTGAATAGCAGGCCGATGACCGCACCCCAGAGAAAAACGTATTTGACAGTCTGCCGCAGCGCCGGCGCATTCCGTTCGCCGATGAAACGCCCCGTCATCGCCTCACCCGCATAGGCGAATCCGTCCACAAAATACGAGAAAAGCATAAACAGGTGCATCATCACCGCGCTGACGGCCAGCTCGACGTCGCCGAAGCGGGCCGCCAGGATGGTGAATCCTTCATAGACTACCAGCATCATCAGCGAACGCACGAAAAGCTGGCTGTTGACCGAGAAGAAGCGCTTGAAATACTTCCATTTCATGCTGTGCAGGATGGTGGTCGACTGCAGCAGGTCGCGGTAGCGGGAACGCATCAGCAGGACCGCCAGCAGGAGTCCCGTCCACTGGGCGATGAGCGTTCCGTAGGCGATGCCTTTGATTCCCAGCGGCGTATAGAAGGAAAGCAGCCAGCTGGCAAGCATATTGGCGAGATTGACCCAAAGGTCCGTGATCATCGGGAAAACCGTATTCTGCATCCCGATGAACCAGCCCTTGAACACAAAGAGCGAGAGCGTGGCAGGCGCCGCCCAGATGCGGATATAGAAGTACTGGCGGGCCACTTGTCCTACTTCGGGGGAACAGGGCACCAGGCGGAGCATCAGTTCGACGAAGCCCCATTGCATGACCAGCAACAGTAGCGAGACGGCCAGTGCCGTGGCGATACCCTGCGAGAACGTGCCGATGGCGGCCTTCCGGTCGCCCCGGCCATAGGCCTGGGCGGTGATGCCGCCCGTGCCGACCCTGAGAAAGCCCATATTCCAGTAGAGCAGGTCGAAGAGCATCGTGCCGATGGCGATGCCGCCGATGAGCGAAGCGTCGCCCAGGTGCCCGGATACGGCCGTATCCACAAGCCCCACCAGCGGCACCGTGATGTTGGCCAGGATGCTCGGCACGGCCAGGCGGACCACTTCGCGGTTGATGGGATTCCTCAAAGCCATTAGCGGTATTTCTTCTCCTCTTCCAGCATGCCCAGGTAAGAGTTGTAGCGCTCGGGGGCGATCGTGCCGGCTTCGACGGCGGCTTTCACGGCGCAGCCCGGCTCATGCGTATGGGTGCAGGGCTTGAAACGGCAGTCGTCCATCACGCGCAGCATCTCGGGAAAATAGGTGCTCAGTTCTTCCGTTTCAATGTCCACCAGGCCGAAGCCCCGGATCCCCGGCGTATCGATGACGAAGCCGCCGCCCGAAAGCGGGTGCATTTCATAGAAAGTGGTGGTGTGCTTGCCCTGCAGGTGGCTGAGCGAGATCTCGCCGATCTTCGGGTCGAGGGTCGGGTCGAGGGCTTTCAGCAGGGAGGATTTGCCCACGCCCGAAGCCCCGGAAAAGAGCGTCAGCCCTTCGCGGCAGAGGGAGCGGACCTGCGGGAGGCCGGTTCCTTTGACCGCGGAGATTTCCAGCACTTCGTAGCCGGCGTTGCGGTAGAGCGCCTTGAAATCGGCGAGCATTGCCTGAAGCTCCGGCTCCGTGTAGAGGTCCACTTTGTTGATCAGGATGACGGGACGGATGCCGTAGGCCTCGCAGGTGACCAGGAAGCGGTCCACGAAGGCCAGTTTGGTCTCGGGCAGGATGAGGGTCACCAGCAGGAACACGCGGTCCAGGTTGGCGGCGATGATATGGCTTTCGCGGCTCAGGTTGGTGGAGCGGCGGATGAGATAGTTCTTGCGGGGAAGGATCTTCGTGATGGTCTCGCCTTCGAATTCCACCCGGTCACCGACGGCCACGGGGTTGGTGGCCTTGGAACCGGCCAGACGCAGCTTGCCCCGGATGACCGCCGGGAAAGGCGCCCACTCCGGCAGGCAGGAGAGCAGATAGTGACTGCCCGTATGCTTGACGACTGTTGCGATACCTGTTTCCATCGCTGCAAAGATACGGAATGACGCATTTATTTCCTACCTTTGCCAGACAAAAACTTTATAGAATGTACACCCTCGAAGAGATCGACCGCATCCTGGAAAATTCCGCCCGACTGAGCACGATCAGCCGCGAACCCGCAACGCTCTACGAACCGCTCGACTATATGATGTCGATCGGCGGCAAGCGCATCCGTCCCAAGCTCTGCCTGCTGACGGCCAACCTGCTGAGCGACGACTTCCGCAATCCCCTGATCTATCCAGCCATGGCCCTGGAAGTTTTCCATGAGTTCACCCTCATCCACGACGACATCATGGACCGCTCCGACACGCGCCGCGGCTGCCCCACCGTCTATAAGAAATGGAATGAGAACGTGGCGATCCTCTCGGGCGACGTCATGTCGATCCTGGCCTACAAATACCTGGCCTATGCCCCGCAGGCCGTCCTTCCGCAGGTGCTCGACCTGTTCACCACCACGGCGATGCAAGTCTGCGAAGGGCAGCAGTACGACATGGATTTCGAGACACAGCCCTTTATCACGATGGACGACTATCTGTCGATGATCGGCCTCAAGACAGCCGTCCTGCTGGCCTGCTCCGCGAAAATGGGCGCCCTGATCGGCGGCGCTTCGAAGGAAGCCTGCGCTGCGCTCTACGACTTCGGTTACCAGCTGGGTATCGCCTTCCAGATCACCGACGACTACCTTGACACCTTCGGCAACGAAAAGGTGTTCGGCAAAAAGATCGGCGGCGACATCGTCAACAACAAGAAGACCTGGCTGCTGGTGGAATGCCTGCGCCGGGCTGCCGGCGAGCAGAAGCAGCAGCTGGAGAAACTGCTGCAGCTGGGAGAAGACCGCCGCCAGGAGAAGGTCGAGGCCGTCCGTGGCCTCTATGTCGAACTCGGCGTCCGGGAAGCCGCCGCCGACGCCATCCTGGTCTATCACAAGAAAGCGATGGATGCACTCGCCGCGTCCGGCTTCGATCCGGCACGCACCCGTGTCCTGGCCCAGTTCGCCGAAGAACTCATCCACCGTGAAAAATAAGCGTTTGGAAATCATGGCTCCGGCAGGCAACTTCGAATGCCTGCAGGCCGCCATCCAGGGTGGCGCCGACTCCGTTTATTTCGGTATCGGGCAGCTCAACATGCGCTCGCACTCGGCCAACAATTTCGCGCCGGAAGACCTGCAGGAAGTCTGCCGGATCTGCCGGGAGAACGGGCTCCGAAGCTACCTAACCCTCAACATCACCCTCTACGACGACGACCTCCCCGCGATGCGCGGGGCGCTTCAGGCGGCCCGCGAAGCGGGCGTAAGCGCCGTCATCGCCTCGGATATCGCCGCAATCACGGAAGCCCGGCGGCTGGGCCTGGAGGTACACATCTCCACGCAGCTGAGCATTTCCAACAGCGAGGCCCTGCGCTACTACAGCCAGTTCGCCGACGTGGTCGTACTGGCCCGGGAGCTCCGGCTGGAGCAGGTCCGCACGATCCACGATACCATCGCCCGCGAAGGAATCTGCGGCCCTTCGGGCCGGCCGGTGCAGATCGAGATGTTCTGCCACGGCGCACTCTGCATGGCCATCTCCGGCAAGTGCTATCTGTCGCTCCACGAATATGGCGCTTCGGCCAACCGCGGCAGCTGCTACCAGGTCTGCCGCCATCCCTACGAGGTCACGGACCTGCAGACCGGCTCACAACTGCTGATCGACAACGAGTATATCATGTCGCCCAAAGACCTGTGCACCATCGAATTTCTCGACAAGATGGCCGATGCGGGCGCCACGGTCTTCAAGATCGAAGGGCGGGCGCGCAGCAGCGAGTATGTCAAGACGGTCACACGGGCCTACCGCGAAGCGGCCGACGCCGTCGAGGCCGGGACGTTCACCCCGGAACTGGGAACTGCGCTCAAGGCACGGCTCGCCACGGTCTTCAACCGCGGTTTCTGGGACGGTTACTACCAGGGCGCCCGGCTGGGCGAATGGAGTACGGTCTATGGCAACCAGGCCACCCGCACGAAAGTCTATCTGGGACGCGTGACGGACTACTACGCCCGGCTGGGCGTCGCGGAGATTCAGATGGAGACGGGCTCCTTCCGCATCGGCGATCCGCTGCTGATCACCGGTCCGACCACCGGCGTGGTCGAGGTCGCCCCTTCCGAGATCCGCCTCGACGACCGGCATATCCTGGAAGAGGCCGCCAAAGGTGACCTCTGTTCCATCCCCGTCCTGGAAAAAGTCCGCCGGGGCGACAAAGTCTTCTTATTTCGCTAACCATTTGTCCACCGCCTCGCGCAGCTGCTCATCGTAACGCAGGGCGACGGGAACGACCCGGGCGCGTGGCGGCCAACGCCATCGTGCTCACCCGTTTTTCCGCTGCAATGTACGCAGCAGTAAGCCAGCGGCTTATGCAAGTTGATCCCCCTCATTTACAGGGGGATCAACTTGTGTAACAGGCTTATAGTCAAATGTGTCCGTTGCAGCGAAAAGAGAGAAGGGAAAGGTGGGGGCTCTTGCCGACCGGAGACACGCTAGGCCAGTACGGCGTGGAGGACGTCGAGGCTGCGGGCGTCGATGGTGGTGCCCAGGTGCCAGGACAGATATTGGAGCATTCGGCGGGAGAAAGCCTGTCGGCGGGCGGCTGACAGCGGAATGGCCATCGCTTCGTCAAAGGAACTGCGGAGGATTTCCTGGAAAAGCGCCGCTTCGTCGGCGGCGAAGATGCCGGCCGGCTCGATGGCCTCGCCCGGCATGAAGCCCATCTGGACGGCATAGCTGACCAGGAACCAGAGGTGGAAATTGGCGACGCTGCCTTCCGCCGATTCGAGCGTCGCAATCATTTCGCACAGCCAGTCGAAGAAGCGGGGGTCGGACAGTTCGTTGGTAAAACTACGGTACAGTACCTCGCTGATGAACATCGCCAGGGAGCTTTTGACGCGGCTGCCGCGGATATCGTGGAGCGCCAGGGCCGGCTCCCATTCGCGCAGCCAGCCCAGCGAACTCTTCGGAGAGGCGGCGCTGACGATGTCCAGCAGGCTGAGCGGATGAAAGGCCGCCACGGCGTTGCCGCGTTTGATGCCGCGTACCAGATAGCTACACCGGCCCGCGACGGAATCGACCGTGTGGAGGATCAGCGCGTGGTCGGAATACTTCGTCAGGTGCAGGACGACTATCCGTGACGTTGCTGGAGATGGCATTGCAGCATCCGCATCGCCTTTCCCCGGTGGGAAAGAGCATTCTTTTCTTCGATGGAAATCTCGGCAAGCGTCACGTCGAGTCCGATTGGAACAAAAATTGAATCATAGCCGAAGCCTTGGACGCCTTCGCTTTCCTGCAAGGCGATGTGCCCCTCGCAAGTTCCTTCAAAGACCGTAAGCGCACCGTCTTCGATGAGCGAGACGACGCAGCGGAAACGGGCAGTCCGTTTTTCGAACGGAAGCCCGGCCAGTTCCGCCAGGACGCGGCGCCGGTTGTCGGCCGGATCCTTGTCTTCTCCGGCATAGCGGGCCGTATGGACGCCAGGCGCCCCGCCGAGGGCGTCGATTTCCAGGCCGGTGTCGTCGGCGAAACAGTCCTGCTGGAAGCAGTTCCAGACGGCGCAGGCTTTCTGGATGGAGTTGCCGCGCAGGGTGTCGCAGGTTTCCGGCAGGTCGCCGGGAAGACCGAGCGCAGCCGGGGTATGGACTTGGAAAGAAGGGCCGAGGATGGCCTGGGCCTCTTCCTGTTTATGGGGATTGTTGGTGGCAAAAATGATATCCATGGACGGGTATTTTGAAAAAGTAAAGATACAGATAAATTTGCTATTTTTGTAGCTTATATGTTCGCACAGATGAAAAGACAGATGAAAAGGGTGGCTGCGGCCGTGGTGCTGCTGCTGGGCGCCGCACAGGCCCCGACGATGGCGCAAAGCCAGGATTTCAAGCTCGGACAGAGCCTGGAGGTGGAGTATTCAGTCCTGAAGGAAGTCGCACAGTCGTATGTGGATACGGTCAATTTCGACAAAATGATCATCGCCGGCGTACGGGCGATGCTTGCCACGCTCGACCCTTATACGGTGTATATTTCCGAAGATGAGGGAGAAGATTTCGAACTGCTGACCACCGGCAACTACGGCGGCGTGGGCGCGCTCATCCGCAAGGCACCCGGCGAGGGGGTGCGTATCATCGAGCCGTACGAGAATTCGCCGGCCGCCAAATTCGGCCTGCTGCCCGGCGACACGATCATCGAGATCGACGGCAAGCCCGTCTATGACGAGACCTCCGAGCAGAGTTCCGGCCGGATGAAAGGACAGCCCGGTACGGAAGTGAAGTTCAAGGTGATCAAGGGACGCACCAAAGACACGGTCGATGTGGTGGTAGTCCGCGAACGAATCCACGTTTCGGACATTACCTATGCCGGCCTGTACCGCGAAAAGATCGGTTACATCCAGCTCAGCGGCTTTACGGCCAAGATTGCCGAAGAATTCAAGGAAAATGTCCTGAAGCTCAAGGAAGCCGGCGCCGAGCGCCTGGTCATCGACCTGCGTGACAACGGCGGCGGTGTGATGGATGAGGCCATCAACATCGTTTCACTCTTCGTTCCCAAGGGTACGCTGGTGGTCTCCTCGAAAGGCCGTGTGCCGGAGATGAACCGGGAATACCGCACCACTTCCGCGCCGGTGGATACCACGATGCCCCTGCTGGTGATGGTCAACGGCAATTCCGCCTCCGCCTCCGAGATTACGGCCGGCGCCCTCCAGGACCTGGGCCGCGCGACAATCGCCGGAACGCGTTCGTACGGCAAAGGCCTGATCCAGTCGATCCGGCCGATGCCCTACAACAGCCAGATGAAACTGACCACGGGTAAATACTATACGCCCAGCGGCCGCTGCGTGCAGGCCATCGACTACAGCAACCGCCACGAAGACGGTTCGCTCGACAAGGATGCGAACGGCGGCATCGCCCCGGACATCGAAGCGGCCGGCCATCCGTTCAGCCGTCCGACCGTCTCGCTGGTCTATTATGATATCCTCGGTTCCTACGCCATCGAATACTTCCTGGCACACGAAAAGATCGACCGCGACTTCCACCTGACGGACGCCGAGTACGAAGAATTCGTGAAATATGCCGCCGCGCAGGATTTCGACGCCCGCACGGCTGCACAGACCGCCCTCGACCAGATGATCAAGGCGGCGCAGGCAGAAGACCTCTACGACAACTACAAGGACGAGATCGAAGCCCTGCAGAAGAAGGTCAATATGGATAAAGAAACGGTTCTCCGCGCCAAGAAAGCCGAGATTCTGCCGCTGGTCGAGCAGGAGATCGTCACCTGCTACTACTTCAACCCCGCGGCCGTTCCCGTCTCCCTGCGTTACGATGAGCAGCTGCGCGAGGCGGTGGACAAATGGTTGCAGAATGGTAAGTAGCCCCTCCTTCCGCTGCAACGGACACGTCTGATTATCAGCTGGTTACACAAGTTGATCCCCCTGTAAACGAGGGGGATCAACTTGCATAAGTCTCTGGCTTACTGCTGCGTACATTGCAGCGGAAAAACGGGTGATATTAGCGCCCGACCACGATGGCGTTGGCCACCACGCGCTCGCCGGCGGGGTCGAACTGCTTGTTGTCGGAAGGGTGGTTGACCACCTGGCCGCGGACGACCATCGTCGTCGAGCCGCCGCCGTCGAGGTTGACGGCATCGCGGCAGCCGAGGGCGGCCATCACCTGCTGCAGCTCGGACATGGACAAGCCGGCCGCCTGTGCATTCCGGCCATCGGCCACCACCAGCAGCACCGTTCCGTCAGGGCGACGGCCGACGGCCGTCCGCGGATGGCGGTTGGTGTTGAACTTGTCGGCCACGACCGGCTCCGCCTGGCCGCCGATCAGCAGCAGCGGTCCCGTCGTCACAATATCTTCAGCCGCAATATAGCGTTCCCAGGTACGCAGGTCATCGGCCTTGACGACATAGAGACCGCCCTGCCACGAGACGACAGCCGCCGTCTGGCGCGTGCTGCGGCCGCTGCCCGGATTCTCATACGAATCGAGCGCATTGGGAGCGAGCTCTTTTCCGTCCACCCGCAGGTAATTGACCGAACCGTACGGCGCCCGCATATTGAAGAACGAACCGTTGATGGCTGCGACTGCACCCGTGCGTGCAGCCAGGTCCGTCGTTTTGATCAGCGTTTTGTCGTCGGCCGGTACAATGTCGAAACGCGCACCCGGCGCAATTTCCAGCACACAGAGGTACTGGTTCGACCCGAAAAGATTGCCATCGAAGGCCGCCCGGTGCAGCGTGATACCCTCGGCCACCGCCTCGTGCGACCACACAACAACGGACAACAAGCCGTCAGTCTGTGCTTGTAACGGGATAAGACTGAAGACAAATAATACAGAAAAAAGGGCGAAGTACGGGTGGTGTTTTGGGGCGAGGCCATTTATTCTGGCCGAGAACCGAAACACCAGAGCACGGAGCCCGTTCAGCAAACTATTCTTCAACGAGTTCATAATCCAGGATTTTTTGTTCAAGATTGGCACGCAACACCCGGACTTTGACCGGGTCGCCCAGATGGAAAACCCGGCCGGAAGCCTTGCCGCGCGTTTCATATTTTTCTTCATCAAACTGATACCAGTCGGTACGGATGTCCCGCAGCGAAACCATGCCTTCGATCTTCGTCGGCTCGATCTCCACATAGATGCCCCACTCCGTCAAGCCGCTGATGTGCCCGTCAAAGAGCCGGCCGATCTTGTCCTGCATGAATTCCACCATCTTGTACTTGATGGAAGCCCGTTCGGCATCCGTCGCAATCTGCTCGCGCACCGAAGCGTGTTCGCAGCAGTCTTCGTAGTAAAGCTTGTCTTGCGAGGAAGCTCCGTCCATGTACATCGCCAGCAGGCGGTGCACCATCATGTCGGGATAGCGCCGGATGGGCGAGGTGAAATGCGTATAGTATTGGAAGGCCAGGCCGTAGTGCCCCACATTGTCGGTGGAATAGCGCGCACGGGCCATGCTGCGCAGGGCCAGCAGCTGCAGCGCATTCTCTTCAGGCTTGCCCTTGGCCTCTTTCATCAGCTTGTTGAGCGCCCCGGCAGCCTGCTTCGGATCGGAGGTATCGCCCAGCTTATGCCCGAAATTCTTGGCGAAGCTGCGCAGATTGTCGAGTTTTTCGGGATCGGGATTCTCGTGGATACGATAGACGAAGGTGGGATTCTTGGCCTTGCATTTCTTGGTGGCATATTCCGCCACGCAGCGGTTGGCCAGCAGCATGAACTCCTCGATGAGCCAGTTGCTTTCCTTGCTCTCTTTCTGGATGACATCCACCGGCTTGCCTGTTTCATCCACCAGCACCTTCATCTCGGGCCGCTCGAAGGAAATGGCGCCTTTGTCGAAACGCTGCTTCCGCAGGATGGCGGCCAGTGCGTGCAGTTCGAGGATTTCGGCGCTGAGCGGGCCTTCCTTCGTCTCGATGATCTGCTGGGCCTGCTCGTAGTCGAAACGGTAGTCCGAACAGATGACGGTGCGCCCGAACCACTGGGAGATCACTTTTGCCTTGGCGTTCATCTCGAAGACAGCGCTGAAGCAGAGCTTGTCCTCGTGCGGCCGGAGCGAACAGAGCTTGTTGGAAAGTTTCTCGGGCAGCATCGGGATGGTGCGGTCCACCAGATAGACCGAGGTGCCGCGGGCGAAAGCCTCCTTGTCCACCGGGGATCCGGGTGTTACGTAATAGGTCACGTCGGCGATATGGACGCCGACCTCCACGTTTCCGTTCTCGAGTTTGCGGTAGGACAGGGCATCGTCGAAGTCCTTGGCATCGGACGGGTCGATGGTGAAGGTCGTCACGCCCCGGAAGTCCCGGCGCCCCGCCAGTTCTTTCGCCGTGATGGCCTCGGAAATCTTGTCGGCCGCCTGCTCCACTTCGGGCTCGAAGCGGTAGGGCAGCTGGTATTCGGCCAGGATGGCATGCATCTCGGTGTCGTTTTCGCCGGGAACGCCCAGCACATCGACAATCCGGCCGACAGGCTCCGGGCTGCGTTTGGGCCAGTCGGTCACCAGAACGGCGACCTTCATCCCGTGTTCCGCCTGTTTGCCGCCGATCTCCGGCAGTTCGTCGGGACCGGCTACGTCGATGCGGATGTCGTAGGGCATGTTCTTGCTTTCAACGATGGCCCAGACCTGCCGGCCGCGCACGACCAGCACGCCGATATGCGGCTTGGTGCTGCGCCGGATGATCTTGACCACCTCTCCTTCCAGGCTGCGGCCCTTGGCACCGGCCTGGAGCCGGCGCTTCGACACGGCGATCTTTACGAAATCCCCGTTCAGGGCAAAGTGCAGTTTTCGCATCGGGATGAAAATATCATCCGCCAGCCCCTCAACCTTTACAAATCCGAATCCGTCGCGGGAGAGCGAGACGGTTCCCTCGAATTCTTCCAACGACTTGGAGCGGCGTTCCCGCACCGGTACCGGCTCCTGCTCTCCGCGAGCCAGGCGTTTGGCCCGTTTGAGCGCGCCTTCCCGCACCGGGGAGCCTCCTCTTTTGTTGGTATTTTTTCCTTTTTTACTGCCTTTGCGATTCGTTGTTGCCATATATTCCTTATTTTTGCGCGGATACAAGATAACAAATATACGAAAAATATGAACAAGAAAGTTCTTTTGATGATTCTCGACGGCTGGGGTGAAGGCCGTCACGACTATTCCAACGCCATCTGGACCCAGGGTACGCCGAATATCGACGCCCTGCGCGCCAAATATCCTTTCAGCCACCTGCAGGCCTCCGGCGAGTATGTCGGTCTGCCCGACGGGCAGATGGGCAATTCCGAAGTGGGCCACATGAACCTGGGCGCCGGCCGCGTCGTCTATCAGGACCTGGTGAAGATCAATATCGCCTGCCGGCAGCACAAACTTCTTGAAAACAAAGAGATAAAGGCCGCTTTCGACTATGTGAAGGCCTCCGGGAAGAAGCTTCACCTGATGGGCCTGACCTCCCACGGCGGCGTTCACTCTTCGCTCGACCATGTGTATGAATTCCTGCGCGTAGCCAAGGAATACGGACTGGAGAAAGTGTTTGTGCACGCCTTCATGGACGGCCGCGACACCGATCCCCGCAGCGGAAAGGGCTTTGTCGCCGAGCTGGAACAGAAAATGGCCGAAACCACCGGCAAGGTCGCCACGGTCTGCGGCCGCTTCTATGCGATGGACCGCGACAAACGCTGGAACCGCATCAAGGAAGCCTACGACCTGCTGGTCGAGGGCAAAGGCACGGCCTTTACCTCGGCCACCGAAGGCATCCAGGCATCCTATGACGCCGACGTGACCGACGAATTCATCAAGCCGATCGTCGTCACCGACGCCTCCGGCGCACCCCTGGCCAGGATTGAAGAGGGCGACGCCATCATCTTCTACAATTTCCGCAACGACCGCGCCCGCGAACTGACCACCGTCCTCACGCAGAAAGACATGCCCGAAGAAGGGATGCACACCCTGCCGCTCTACTACTGCTGCCTGACTCCGTACGACGCTTCGTTCACCGGTGTACACATCCTTTTCGACAAAGAACTGGTCGAGGATACCCTCGGAGAAACCGTGGCCAAGGCCGGGAAACGCCAGCTCCGCATCGCCGAAACCGAGAAATACGCCCACGTGACCTTCTTCTTCAACGGCGGCCGCGAGACCCAGTTCGAGAACGAAGACCGCATCCTGGTCAACTCCCCGAAAGTGCCGACCTACGACCTGCTGCCGCAGATGAGCGCCCCGGAAGTGGCCGAAAAGCTGATCGACGCCATCCGCAGCGAAAAAGAAGACCTCATCATCCTGAACTTCGCCAACGGCGACATGGTGGGCCACACCGGCATCTACAACTCCATCACCCGGGCGGTCGCCTGCATTGACAAGCTGGTCGGCCGCGTGGTCGAAGAAGCCCTGGCAAAAGACTATGTGGTCCTGCTGACGGCCGACCACGGCAATGCCGACTTCGCCGTCAACGCCGACGGAACGCCGAACACGGCCCATTCCCTCAATACGGTACAGTTCATCGTCATCGGCGCCGGCGACAGTGTGAAGACGGTCCAGGACGGCGCCCTGTGCAACGTCGCCCCCACCATCCTCAAACTGATGGGAATCCCCCAGCCCGCCGCGATGACCGCCGAGCCGCTGATCTGACATCACCCCCGGCCTGGCCGGGACTACATCTCAACCTTCGTCACCAGCCGGTGGCGGAGGTTGTTTTTGTTCAGGAAGTCGTAGAGCGCGTAGTCGGGCGAAAGGGTGATCTTCTTCGAGAAGAGGGACAGGTGGTCTTCCTGGCCGTCGTGCTCGAAGACCAGGTCGATGTACAGGCGGGCGTTTCCCTTGTGCCGCTTGAATTCCTTGACCAGCTTGCTGCGCAGTTCCGGCGTGGAATCCTTGAGCGGCAGCTCCACGTGGAATTCCTTGATGAAACTGTCCTTGGTATTCGACAGCAGAACGATGTTCTGAATACGGATTTCGTAGGCCGGTTCCCCTTCCTGCTCGTCTTTCTTGCGGAAGCGCTGCCGCGTGACGCACTTGACCAGCAGGGCGCTGTGGACCTGCGTATATTTCATGAAGGTCTCGTAGTCCTTGCTGAAGAGCGAGAACTGATGACTGCCGGTATAATCCTCAAGCGTAAAGCGGCACCAGGGCTTGTTGCCGCTCTTGGTGTAGCGGATCTCGCACTCTGAAACCAGGCCGGCCACCAGGAATTCTGCATTCTGTACGCTCTTGTCGGTCTGCAGGTTGCGGTCGATCTCATCGAGGCGGGCGATGGTGGTATTGGCAAAGGTGTCGATCTCGAACTTGAAACGGTCCAGCGGATGGGCCGACAGGTACATGCCCACACATTCCTTCTCCTTCTTGAGAAATTCCATCTCGTTGTATTCCGGCACCAGCGGCGGGATGGCAGGACGCACGGGCTTGAGTTCCTCCATGTCCCCGAACAGGCTCATCGTGGCGGACATCGTGTCGTTCTGGTACTTGGACGCATAGCGGAGCAGCGCGTCCAGATAGGTGTCATCCTTGCCGGATCCGGTCTCGTAGAAGAACTGCGGCCGGGAGATCTCCGTGAAACTGTCGAAAGCGCCGGCATAGACAAGGCATTCCACGACTTTCCGGTTGATGACGCCCAGCGGCATCCGCTCCACGAAGTCGAAGATGCTGGTGAAGGGACCCCCCTTCCGCCGTTCGGCAATCACGGCATCGATGACGTTGGCACCGACCCCCTTGATGCCACCCATTCCGAAGCGGATGTTGCCGGCTTTGTTGACCGTGAATTCCGTGGAACTCTCATTGATATCGGGGCCGAGCACCTGAATCTGCCAGCGGCGGGTATCGTCCATGATCTTGGTGATCTCCTCCATATCGTTGAGGTTGCAGCTCATATTGGCGGCGAAGAATTCGGCCGGATAGTGCGCCTTGAGCCAGGCGGTCTGGTAGCTGACCCAGGCGTAGCAGGTGGCGTGGCTCTTGTTGAAGGCGTATTCGGCGAAGGCGCGCCAGTCCTGCCAGATCTTGTTGAGGAGCCTGTCGTCATGGCCGTGGGCGCGTCCGCCCTCCATGAACTTGACATAGAGCTCTTCCATCTCCTTGATCTTCTTCTTGCCCATCGCCTTGCGGAGCTTGTCGGCCTGGCCTTTGGTGAAACCGGCCAGCTTCTGCGAGAGCAGCATCACCTGCTCCTGATAGACCGTGATGCCGTAGGTGTCCTGCAGGAACTCTTCCATTTCGGGCGTGTCGTAGGTGATGGGCTTCAGGCCCAGCTTGCGATCCACGAAATCGGGGATGTAATCCATCGGACCCGGCCGGTAGAGGGCATTCATGGCGATCAGGTCCTCGAAGCGCTCGGGATGGAGCCGCTGCAGCCATTCCTTCATGCCGGGCGACTCGAATTGGAAGATCGAGGTCGTGTCGCCACGGCCGTAGAGTTCGTAGGTATCCTTGTCATCGATGGGGATGGCTTCGATGTCGATGTCCACCCCGTGGCCCTCCCGGATCAGGTCGAGCGTCTTGTGGATGATCGACAGGGTGTTGAGCCCCAGGAAGTCCATCTTCAGCAGGCCGCATTCCTCGATGTAGTGGCCGTCGTACTGCGACGTCCACACATCTTCGCCCGTATCCTTGTCTTTCGACAGGCAGATGGGAATGTAGTCGGAAAGATTGCCCGGTCCGATGATGGTCGCGCAGGCGTGCATGCCCACCTGGCGGATGCTGCCTTCCAGCTGTTCGGCATACTCGAGCACTTCCTTGTTGAGTTCGTTGTTCTCCTTGGCAAGCTCTTCCTTGAATTCAGGAACCAGCCGGAAGCAGTTCTTGAGGGTGATCTTGACGTTTTTCTCTTCCACCTCCCCCTTGTCGTTCTTCACGCGCTCGCTCAGGCGGGCCGGCACCATCTTCGAGAGGCGGTTGCTCTCGTCGATGGAAACGTGGCTGATGCGGGCCACGTCCTTGATGGCGCCTTTGGCCAGCATCGTACCGAATGTGATCACCCGCGAGACGTGGTCGATGCCGTAAGTCTCTTCGACATAGCGGTGCGCCGCTTCCAGGTTCTCGAAGTCCACGTCGATATCGGGCATCGAAATGCGTTCCGGATTGAGGAAACGCTCGAAAAGGAGCTGGTACTTGATCGGGTCCAGGTTCGTGATCCACAGGCAATAAGCCACGACGCTGCCAGCCGCCGAACCGCGGCCCGGTCCGACGAGCCAGCCCTGGGCGCGCATGGCCCGGATGTAATCCTGCACGATGAGGAAATAGTCGGGGAAGCCCATCGAGGAGATGGTCTTCAGCTCGAAGGCGATGCGTTCGGACTGCTCGTCCGTGAGCGTTTCGCCGTAGCGGATCTTCGCACCTTCGTAGGTCAGGTGGCAGAGATAGGCGACGGACTTGCAGAAATCGTCGCCGCGGTAGTTCCCTTTGGGATCGTTCTTGCCGGCTTCGATGAATTCGGCATATTTCTCCAGATGGCGGTCGATTTCGGAGAGGAAGGCCGCGTCGATCTTGTATTTGGGCAGGATGTAGTCGTGGTCGATCTTGTAGAGCGCCACCTTGTCGGCCACTTCAAGCGTGTGGGCCAGCACTTCCGGATGGTCCGGGAAAAGGGCGGCCATCTCTTCTTCGCTCTTGAGATATTCCTGCTGCGTATAGCGCAGGCGCTTGGGGTCGTCGATATCGGAATTGGTGGTCAGGCAGATGAGCCGGTCGTGCGCCGGACCGTCCTCTCTCCGGATGAAATGGACGTCGTTGGTGGCCACCACCTTTACGCCTTCTTCTTCGGCCAGCTGGAAGATCACGGGATTGACGACCATCTGGGCCTCATAGACGTCGCCTACGCCCGGGATGTCGGTCTTGTGGTTCATAACCTCCAGATAATAATCGTCCCCGAAGACACGTTTGTGCCAGCGGATGGCTTCCCGGGCAGCGTCGATGTCCCCGTCCATGATGTCGCGGGGAATCTCACCGGCCAGGCAGGCGGAGCAGCAGATCAGGTTTTCGTGGTAGCGCTCCAGGATCCCGTGCGACACACGGGGTTTGTAGTACATACCCTGCACGTGGCCCTCCGTACAGATTTTCATCAGGTTCCGATAGCCGTCGTAGTTTTTGGCCAGCAGGGTGAGATGGTAATACTTCCGGTGGTCGTTGTCCTTGAGGTGGTGGTCGTAGTGGCGGGTCACATAGACCTCGCAGCCGATGATGGGCTTGACAATCGGCTGCTTATTGTCGTCCAGGTTGCTCTTGTCGTAGGCGAATTTGAAGAACTCCTTCACGCCGTACATGTTGCCGTGGTCGGTGATGGCCAGGGCGGGCATCCCCAGCTCGCGGGCGCGGGCGAAGAGTTTCCCGATATCGGAAAGACCGTCGAGAATCGAATATTGTGTGTGGACGTGGAGGTGTACGAACGGCATAGGGCAGGACGGGTTGAAAAAGGACGAGCAAGTTAGGGAAAATATCGCGAAGGGACAAAAAAAAGCCCGACCGCAGCCGGGCTTTTTATCAACAGGCGATGGCTTACATCATGCCGCCCATACCCGGGTTCATCGGGGGCATGGCGGGCTGCTCTTCCTTGATGTCGGCCAGTGCGCACTCGGTGGTCAGGAACATACCGGCCACGGAAGCGGCATTCTGGAGGGCGACGCGGACCACCTTGGTCGGGTCGATGACACCCGTCGAAAGCAGGTTCTCGAACTTGTCGGTGCGGGCATTGTAGCCGAAGTCGGCCTTGCCTTCCTTCACCTTCTGGACGATCACGCTGCCTTCCTTGCCGGCATTGGCGGCAATGGTACGGATCGGCTCTTCGATGGCGCGGGCCACGATGTGGATACCGGTGGTCTCGTCTTCGTTGTCACCCTTGACAGCGGCGAGCGCAGCCTCGGCACGGACCAGGGCGACACCGCCGCCCGGGATGATGCCTTCTTCGACAGCGGCGCGGGTTGCGTTGAGCGCATCCTCGACGCGGTCTTTCTTCTCTTTCATCTCGACCTCGGATGCGGCGCCCACATAGAGGACGGCCACACCGCCGGCGAGCTTGCCCAGACGCTCCTGGAGCTTCTCGCGGTCGTAGTCGCTCGTGGTGGTCGCGATCTGCTTGCGAATCTGTCCGGCACGGTCGGCAATGGCTTCCTTGTCGCCGGCACCGTTGACGATGGTGGTGTTCTCCTTGTCGATGACCACCTTCTCGGCACGACCGAGCATGTCGGGCGTGGCGTTCTCGAGGGTGAAGCCACGTTCTTCGGAGACCACGACGGCACCGGTCAGCGTAGCGATGTCCTGCAGCATTTCCTTGCGACGGTCGCCGAAGCCGGGAGCCTTGACGGCAGCCACCTTCAAGGTACCACGCAGTTTGTTGACAACCAGGGTCGTCAGGGCTTCGCCATCGACGTCCTCGGCGATGATCAGCAGCGAACGGCCTTCACGGGCGATCGGTTCGAGGATCGGCATGAGGTCTTTCATCGTGGAGATCTTCTTGTCGGTGATCAGGATCTGGGGATCTTCGAGCACAGCCTCCATCTTGTCCGGGTTGGTCATGAAGTAAGCGGAGATGTAGCCGCGGTCGAACTGCATGCCTTCCACGACCTTCACCTCGGTATCGGTACCCTTGGCCTCTTCCACGGTGATGACACCGTCTTTCTTGACCTTGGCCATCGCGTCGGCGATCAGCTTGCCGATGTAATTGTCGTTGTTGGCGGAGATGGTGCCCACCTGCTCGATCTTCGAGTAGTCGTCACCGACCGACTGGCTCTGTTTCTTGAGGTCTTCCACGACGGCGGCGACAGCCTTGTCGATACCGCGTTTGAGGTCCATCGGATTGGCGCCGGCGGCCACGTTCTTCAGGCCGACGTTGATGATGCTCTGGGCGAGGACCGTCGCGGTGGTCGTACCGTCACCGGCCTGGTCGTTGGTCTTGGAAGCCACTTCCTTGACCATCTGGGCACCCATGTTCTGGAAACGGTCTTCCAGCTCGACTTCCTTGGCGACGGTCACACCGTCCTTGGTCACCTGCGGGGCACCGAATTTCTTGTCGATGACAACATTGCGGCCTTTCGGACCGAGGGTCACCTTCACGGCGTTGGCCAGCGCGTCGGCACCTTCCTTCATCAGGTTCCGTGCGTCAATATCGAATTTGATGTCTTTTGCCATAGTATTCTTCCTCCTTGTTATTTAAGCACTGCAACCACGTCGCTCTGACGCATAATCAGATAATCCTTGCCGTCCACGGTGATTTCCGTGCCGGCATATTTGCCATAGAGTACGGTGTCACCGACACACAGCTCCATCGGTTCATCTTTCTTGCCGCTTCCCACGGCGATGACGGTTCCCTGCTGCGGTTTCTCTTTGGCGGAATCCGGAATATACAGTCCGCTCGCGGTCTTGGTCTCAGCCTCTTTGGCCTCGATCAGCACTCTGTCTGCTAATGGTTTGATGTTCATGATTTGTATTTTTTACGTTTTATTGTTTACTTTTGCCCCTGCTTATGGCAAATTGAGTGCCAACAACCCGTACTATGACAAAATGTCACCTGACCTTGCTGGCAGCCTTCCTGCTGCTCTTGAGCTCCTGCAAACCCGACCGGCCGCAGGGCCCTTCCCTGTCGGAATACGGCGCCTCCTCGCAATCGACGCAGAGTGCCCTCTTTGAGAAATACGTCATCGAACTGCTCAACGCAAGTCCCGACCGGGCCGCCCGGATGCAGGACAGTGTGATGGCCATCGCCGAGAGCGACAGCCTCCAGTGGCAGCGCATCACCGAATTCGAAGAGAGCTTCCTGCTGGACCCCAACAGTCCCTACCGCAACGAAGAACTCTATATCCCGGTCGTGGAACATCTGCTCAGTTCGCCGCTGGCTTCGGAAAAGCAGCGGATGCGGGCAGCCTGGATCGAACCGCGCCTGAAGCTGAACCGGCCGGGCCAGCCGGCCGCCGACTTCAGTTTCATTTCACCCAAAGGCCGGCGCGAGCGTTTGCACGCGATTATCGACGCCCGGCACCCGCAGCGCACGATCCTCTTTTTCAGCAATCCGGGCTGCCCCAACTGCAAGGAGATCACGGAAGCCCTGTCGAACAGCCTGCTCGTGCAGTCGATGCTCGAAGACGGACGGCTGCTGGTGATCAATGTCTATCCGGACGAAGATGTGCAGGCCTGGCTCGACTATCTGCCCAACTATCCTGCCGAATGGGTCTGCGGCTACGACGCCGACCAGATCCTCAACAGCGGCACGCACTACTGGCTGCAGGCCATCCCTTCCCTCTACCTGCTTGACGAAGAAAAGCGGGTCATCCTCAAGGACGCCCCGCTCAATCGGCTGATTGCCACCCTGCATCAATAAATGCCGAACAGCGCCGAACCGCTTCCGGACATCGCCGCATAGAGCGCCCCGTCCGCGTAAAGCGCATCCCGGGCCGCGGCCAGGGATGGATGGCGGGCGAAGACCGTCTCCTCGAAATCATTGACCAGATGCCCGCGCCACGCCGCGACGGGCTGCCGGACTATCGCCTCGATGCGCTCTGCCGGTTCGTGCGGCGTAATGCCCGCATAAGCCTCCCGTGTCGATACGAAGACCGACTGCGGAAAAATGCGCAGCGTATGGTCGCCCAGCGAGAAATCCAGCGGCATGAGGATCTCGCCGCGGCCCCGGGCCAGCATCGGCCGGTTGTAGATGAAAAAGGCGCAGTCGCTGCCCAGCTGCGCGGCCAGGCCGGCCAACTCTTCCTTCGGAATGCCCAGGCCGAAAAGCGTATTGAGGCCGCTCAGCGTGAACGCCGCATCGGCCGAGCCCCCGCCCAGGCCGGCACCCATCGGGATTTTCTTGTAAAGATGAATCTCCACGGGGGGGATGCCGCAGCGCTCGTGCAGCAGCCGCCAGGCCTTTTCGCAGAGATTCTCACCCTCGATCTGCGCGCCATAGACCTGCATCCGGAACGAATCGGCATGGACCAGTTCCAGGATGTCGCACAGGTCCGGGACGGGGTAAAAAAGGGTCTCAATGTCGTGATACCCGTCGGAACGCTTCCGTACGACATTGAGGCCCAGGTTTATCTTTGCATTGGGATAGAGCAGCATCGCTTGCGTCCTCCTATCCGCATTTCGAATAGCCGCAGTCCAGGCACACCAGGCAGCCTTCCTGGTAAACGAGATTCGAGCCGCCGCACTGGCTGCATTTCTTGCCCGACTCGTCGCGCGTGCCATCGGGGATATAGCGCTTGAGCGCGCGCTCCACCCCGTTCTTCCAGGTATTGATCGAGTCGCTGTCCAGTTCCAGTCCCTGCACGAGGTTGAGCACGTCCACGATGGGCATGCCGTTGCGCAGGACGCCCGAGATCAGTTTGGCATAGTTCCAGAACTCCTTGTTGAACATGTGGGAGATGCCGCCCACCACGCTGGGATAGCCATATTTGTCCTGGAAATGGAAATCGTAGCGGCTCTTGCCGGTGCTGGGGTCTTTTTCCTTGACGATCCAGCCCTTGTCGATGCTGCGCGGGATGCTGCGCGTGTCTTCGTCCACGATGCCCGTGAAAATCTCGTAAGGCTGGCCGTTCAGCTTGCCTACCAGCGCGATCCAGTGTTCATTGCCGTTGCGGAAACGGATGACGTCGGCCTCGAGCGACTGCGGGCGCTTCTTCGGGCGGATGGCCGCCTTCTTCTCCTTTTCCTTGTCGCCGGAAACGAGCACGCCGCTGCGCGAGCCTTCGCGATAGACCGTAATGCCCTTGCAGCCGCTCTCCCAGGCCGTGCGATACACCTGGCCGACCATTTCCTCACTGATGTCTTCCGGCAGGTTGACGGTCACGCTGATGCTGTGGTCCACCCATTTCTGGATCTGGCCCTGCATCTTGACCTTGGCCACCCAGTCCACGTCGCCGGCCGTCGACTGATGGTAAGGCGATGCGGCCACCAGCGCGTCGAGGGCGGCGCGGTCCATCTGCAGCACGTCTTCGCGGCGGTGTCCGGCGATTTCGGCCCAGTCGAGGAACTTGTGGTGGAAGACATAGTATTCTTCGTAGCTGTCGCCCTTGTCGTCGCGGAAACTCACTTTGACATTCTTGTCGTTGGCATTGACCTTCTTGCGGCGCAGGTAGAACGGACGGAACACGGGCTCGATGCCCGACGTGGTCTGCGTCATCAGGCTGGTGGTGCCGGTCGGAGCGATGGTCAGCATCGAGACGTTGCGCCGGCCCGTTTTCACCATCCGCTCGTAGAGCTGGGGATCGGCGTCCTTGATGCGCAGGATCATCGGGTTGTGCTCCTCCTTGGCGGCCTTGTAGATGGGGAAAGCGCCGCGGGAAGCCGCCATGTCGACGGAGGCGCGGTACGCCTCGACGGCCAGGGTCTTCTGCACCTGGACGGCGAAGGCGATGCCTTCCTCCGAGCCATAGCGCAGGCCCAGGGCGGCGAGCATGTCGCCTTCCGCCGTGATACCCAGGCCGGTCCGGCGTCCACCGAGGGTCTTCTTGCGGATCTTGAGCCAGAGGTTGTGCTCGATGCGCTTGACTTCGTCGTCCTCGGGATCCTGCTCGATCTTGGCGAGGATCTGCTCGATCTTCTCCATCTCCAGGTCGATCAGGTCGTCCATCAGACGCATGGTCAGGGCCACGTGCTGCTTGAACAGGTCCATGTCGAAGCGGGCCTTCGGCGTGAAGGGATCTTTCACATAGGAATACAGGTTCATCGCAATCAGGCGGCAGCTGTCGTAGGGACAGAGCGGAATCTCGCCGCAGGGATTGGTACTCACCGTGCGGTAGCCTTCGTCGGCGTAGCAGTCGGCTACCGACTCGCGCAGGACCGTATCCCAGAACAGGACGCCCGGCTCGGCCGATTTCCAGGCGTTGTGGATGATCTTTTTCCAGAGTTTGGCGGCATCGATCTCCTTCTCATATTTCGGCTTGTCGCCATAGACCGGATATTGGAGTTTGTAAGGCGTGCCGGAGAGTGCGGCCCGCATGAATTCGTCATCGATCTTGACCGACACGTTGGCGCCGGTCACCTTGCCCTGCTCCATCTTGGCATCGATGAAGCGCTCCGAATCGGGGTGCTTGATCGAGATGGTGAGCATCAGGGCGCCGCGGCGGCCGTCCTGGGCCACTTCGCGGGTGGAATTGGAGAAGCGCTCCATGAACGGCACCACACCCGTGGAGGTCAGGGCGCTGTTGAGCACGGGACTGCCCGTCGGGCGGATGTGCGACAGGTCGTGGCCCACGCCACCGCGGCGCTTCATCAGCTGCACCTGCTCCTGGTCGGTCATCAGGATGCCGCCGTAGGAGTCGGCCGGATGGTCGTGGCCGATCACGAAACAGTTGCTCAGCGAAGCCACCTGGTGGTCGTTGCCGATGCCGGTCATCGGGCCGCCCTGCGGGATCACATAGCGGAAATCTTTCAGCAGGGCAAATATCTGCTCTTCGCTGAGCGGATCGGGATAATTCTTCTCGATGCGGGCGAATTCCTTCGCCAGGCGGCGGTGCATGTCATCGGGCGACTGTTCATAGAGATTCCCGAAGGAATCCTTCATCGCGTACTTGTTGATCCAGACCGTCGCAGCCAGTTCATCTCCATGGAAATAGGCACGGCTGGCCGCGAGGGCTTCTTCATAGGTATAGGTTTTCATCGTATGGGTTTATCTTGGAAACAGGCTACGAAGTTAGTGCAAATTGCCCGCGGTGTGCAAGGCTCTCCGACGCAATTTTTCAACAGCTAATAAACAATTGCGCATTCAGCGCCCTTTTTCTTAACTTTGCCAACATGAAAACTTTTTTCCCCACCCTTCTCCTCACCGTCCTGCTGAGCCTGTCTGCAAGCACGCTGACGGGCAGCAACCCGCCTGCAATCCTCAACCTTCCCGTTACGTCGCAGATTTACAGTATTTCGACGGGGCCGGGAGAGGATGCCTCGACCTCCATGGGCATCAGCTGGGCTTGCGACACCCTCGTCAAGCACACCTGCGTCCTGCTGACCGAGGCCGCCGACAAGGCATGGGCGTCGGCCCGCGAAATTGCACCGACGCAGCACCGCCATGTCGATGTCTTCAAAGGCGTTTTCTCGACTGCCCCCGACGGCAGTGACCTGTATGAAGATGCGGTGTTCACCAAGTGCGGCGTGATGCTGACGGGACTCAGGCCCGATACCGACTACAAATACGTCATCGTGAACAAGGATGGGGATCAGGCGCAGTGCCGGAGTGCCGAATATTCTTTCCGGACGGCCGGCGCCGAGAACTGGTCGGCCTGCATCATCTCCGATTTCCACAGCTATCCGCCGCTTCCCGGCCGTCTGGCGGCGGCCATGGCCATGATCGATACGATGCAGCGCGTGGATCCTTCCCTGGACTGGATCTTCAGTCCCGGCGACGTGGTGGCCTGGGGCGGCAGCTATTCTTTCTGGCGCCGTCTCTTCGAAGAGGAGAATTTCAACGAATTCTTCTGGGCGCGCGTGAACGGCAATCATGACAACTGGACCCGCGAATCCCAGATCACCCACAACTTCGATATCCCGAACCACTACTTCACCAATACATCTTTCTATCCGCAGAACGGTTATTCCGGCCAGGAGGGCGTATGCTACCACTTCCGCTACGGCAACACGCTCATTGTCATGCTCAATACGGAAGACATGAGCAAGCCCGGTGAATTCGAAGCCGCGGCCACCTGGCTCCGCGACTGCGTCAACCTCGCGCGGGGCAGCGAGAATCCGCCGACCTTCGTGGTGGTCTGCATGCACTATGAGTGGTTTATCGGCACCAATGGCCGGAGTTCCGAATACACGCGCTGGCACCGGATCTTTGACGAGCTGGGCGTGGACCTGGCCGTCTCGGGCAACAACCACGTGTACATCCGCACGCCCGCGCTGTACGACGGCAAGCCAACCGACGGCAGTTATGGCACGGTCTATCTCCAGACCACCGCTTCCGACAACAACCGCGGCCGCTCCTTCGCCGACACGCCCATGCAGAATGCCGACAAAATCATCTTCCGCTGGACGGAGGGACCCCATTCCGTGAGTGCCATCCACATGGATGTAAACCCGCAGCGGATCGCCCTCACCCTCCTGGACCGGAACGGCAAGGGGATCGACAGCACGGTCGTTCCCGCCAAGCCGCGCAGCCAGGCGCAGGAGACGCACCTGGCCATCGGGCCCTGGGTGACCGACATGAGCGAGAACGCCTTCACGGTCCTGTGGACGACCGACATCCCCTGCCAGGGATGGGTCGAGCTCGACAACGGACGCCGGATTTACGAAGACTATGCGGGCCGGAAACTGTTCGGCACCTTCCATACGGTCCGCGTCGAGGGCCTTTCCCGCGGCGCGCAGTACGGCTACCGGGTCGGCAACCGGGTCGTGGATCCGACCAATCCGCGCAGGCCGGTCTTCGGCCGGGACATGCTGTCCGGCCGCTACAGCGTCACGACCTTCGATCCCAACCGCAAAGAATGCCGTTTCACCGTCCTCAACGACGTCCACATGCGGCTGGACCACTATGCTGCCTTGCTGGATGACATCGACTTGGCCGAAAACGATTTCCTCTTCCTCAACGGCGACATCATCTCAGCCGGCAACTGGACGCTGGACAGCCTGGTCAAGTACGAGGTAGCGCCCCTGGGACCTTGCGGGGCCAACCTGCCCGTCCATTTCGCCCGCGGCAACCACGAGGGCCGGGGCAGCGGAGCCACGCTGGTCGAGAAGGTCTTCCCGAAAGCGGAAGGGGCACCCTATTATTACACCTTCCGCGAAGGACCCGTTGCCTTCCTTGTCCTGGATGCCGGTGAGACCGGCGTGGCCAACTCCCTGGCCCTGACCGGTGAACGGATCTACGAAGACTACCTGCGCGAGCAGATGGAATGGGTCGGGAAAGTCATGAAGGAGCCGGCGTTCCGCAAAGCGCCCGTCAAGATCTGCCTCATCCATGCGCCCATGATCGATTCGGGCGACCCCAACGACTTTGTACCGCACGGCTGGATGAACCGCAACTTCCTCCCGCTGCTGGACAAGGCGGGCATCGACCTGATGATCGGCGCCGACCTGCACAAGTATTTCTTCATCCCGGCCGGTTCGATGAACAATGCTTTCCCGATCATCGTCAATGACAACCAGTCGCGGCTCGATGTCAAAGTCCGCCGCGGACACATCTATCTGACGGTTTACGACGAAGCGGGCAAGGTCCTCGTCCCGACAAGAGATATTCCTGTCAAATGACAAAATAATCGTATCTTTGGAGAAAAATCCAAAGATGGCCCGTACTAAAATTGCTGCTATTGGGAAACAGACCGCCCTCGAACGCCTTTTCGAAGACAGCGGTTACAAGAATGAAAACACGTCCGCCACGGCCCACAAGATCCTGCTTGAGGGCTGCGACTTCGATCTGGTTTATACGCCTTTGAAACACTTGGGATACAAAGCCGTGCTTTGTATTCTCGGCGAATTGTACGCCGCCCTCCGGCAGCCGGATTCCCTGTCGGTCATCCTCGGACTATCCAAGCGTTTCTGCTACGAAGATGTCGCCGCCTTATGGGAAGGCGTGCTGGCCGCCTGCCGGGAGCACGGGGTCAAGCATCTTTCCCTCGATCTGGTCCCTTCGGTAAACGGACTCTGCATCAGCCTGGCGGCCGGCGGCAGCCAGAAGCAGGAAGTCCTGGACAAAATCCCGGAGGCCAGAAACAGGGACCTGATCTGCCTGAGCGGCCACGTGGGCGCCGCCTACATGGGCCTGCATGTGCTGGAACGCGAAAAGGTCGCCTTTACCGGCACGGGCGCGCAGCCCGACCTGTCGCAATACAAAGCGGTCCTGGCCAGTTACCTGAGCCCGGAAATCAAGCCGGACATGCTCGCGCGCTTCCTGGAAGCGGATGTCCTGCCGTCCCGCGGCTATTTCCTGACCCACGGCCTGGGCGAGGCCGTCATCCGTCTGACCCGCGACACGGGCCTGGGTGCCAAAGTCTATCTGGAGCGGATTCCCATCTCTTCGCAGACTTTCGCCATGGCGGAAGAGATCGACATGGATGTCGTGACGGCCGCCATGAACGGCGGCGACGACTATAAATTCCTCTTCGTCATCCCCATCAGCCAGCACGAAACCTTCCGCAAGGAATTCCACGATTTCGAGGTCATCGGCCACCTGGCCCAGCCCGACGTCGGCCCCGTCCTGGTCACCCCCGAAGGCGCCGAAATCCCGATCCATGCGCAGGGTTATTAATTATTAATTATTCTTTATTCTTTATTCTTTCTTATCTTTGCGCTGCGATGAAAGAAAGCGAAAAAATCATAGAAGAGGTCACTTCGGCCGAGTATGAACATGGCTTTGAGACGCTTGTGGAGCAGGACTTCATCCCGAAGGGCCTCAATGAAGATATCATCCGGATGATCTCCCGGAAGAAAGAAGAGCCCGCGTGGCTTCTGGAATTCCGGCTGAAAGCCTTCCGGCAGTGGCAGAAGATGTCGCTGCCCAGCTGGGCGCACCTCGATATTCCGCCCATCGACTTCCAGGATATCGTCTATTACGCCGCACCCAAGAAAGCGGGAGAGAAAAAAGAAATCGATCCGGAGATCGAGAAGACCTTCGACAAACTCGGCATTCCGCTTCAGGAACGGGGCGTGCTCAGCGGCACCGCCGTCGATGCCGTCTTCGACAGCGTATCGGTCAAGACCACTTTCAGCGAGACGCTGGCCGAGAAGGGCATCATCTTCTGTTCTTTCTCCGAGGCTGTGAAAAATTATCCGCAGCTTGTGCGGAAATACCTGGCCACGGTCGTCCCTGCGGCGGACAATTTCTACAGCGCCCTGAACAGCGCCGTCTTCAGCGACGGCTCGTTCTGCTACATCCCTAAAGGCGTGCGCTGCCCGATGGAGCTGTCGAGCTATTTCCGGATCAACGCCCGCGGCACCGGCCAGTTCGAACGCACGCTGATCGTGGCCGACGAGGGCGCCTACCTGAGTTACCTGGAAGGCTGCACCGCCCCGATGCGCGACGAGTCGCAGCTGCACGCCGCCGTCGTGGAAATCATCGTCGAAAAAGACGCGGAAGTGAAATACTCCACGGTCCAGAACTGGTATCCGGGCGACGCCCAGGGCCGCGGCGGCATCTACAATTTCGTCACCAAGCGCGGTATCTGCAAGGGCAGCGGCAGCCGGCTCTTCTGGACCCAGGTCGAGACGGGCAGCGCCATTACCTGGAAATACCCGAGCACCATCCTCAAGGGCGACAACTCCCTCTCGGAATTCTACAGCGTGGCCGTGACCAACCATTTCCAGCAGGCTGACACCGGCACCAAGATGATCCACATCGGACGGAACACCACCAGCCGCATCGTCAGCAAGGGCATCTCGGCCGGCCGCAGCCAGAACAGCTACCGCGGCCTGGTCAAAGTGCTTCCGGGAGCCGACGGTGCCCGCAACCACTCGCAGTGCGACTCGCTGCTGCTGGGCGACAAATGCGGGGCCCACACCTTCCCCGTCATCGAATCGGACAATCCGGGCGCCACCATCGAACACGAGGCAACCACCTCGAAAATCAGCGAAGAGCAGCTCTTCTACTGCCGCCAGCGCGGCATCACGGAGGAAGACGCCATTGGCCTGATCGTCAATGGTTATGCCAAGGAAGTCCTGGGTAAACTCCCGATGGAGTTCGCCGTGGAGGCACAGAAGCTCCTGCAAGTCTCTCTGGAGGGGAGCATCGGATGACGTTCAGCTGGATCGATCTGGTGAGCTCGCTGCTGGGCCTGACCTGCGTCTTTCTCGCAGGCCGCGGCAGCAAGTACAATTTCTGGGTGGGCTATCTCTACACCGCCGCCCTGTTCTTCCTCTTCCTGCAGAAAAATCTGTTGGCCTCGTTGCTCCTGCAGCCCATATCGCTGGGCATCAACATCCTGGGCCACTACCGCTGGACCCACCCCAAGGCGGATGAGGTAAGTGCCGAGAAGCAGGGGGAGCTGAAAGTGTCGATGCTGAACTGGTACGAACGCGTCCTTGCGGTAGCCATCGTGCTGCTGGTGGCCGCACTCTGGGGATGGCTGCTGCAGCGCCTCTTCCCGGCCGACCCGCATCCCTACCTGGATTCGTGCGTCACCATGCTGATCCTGATGGCCCAGCTGCTCAGCGCCCAGAAGAAATGGGACTGCTGGGTGGCCTGGATTATCGTCAATATCACCCAACTCATCCTGCATCTGTCGGTCGGCAACATCTTCATGCCGATTGTCAGTGCGCTTTATCTTGTGAACAGTATCGTCTCCCTCTACAACTGGGAGAAAATGTATAAGCGGAAAGCCTGATGAAAACTTTGCTTCAAATCGAAAACCTGCACGCATCCGTCGGTGAGAAAGAGATTCTCCGCGGCATCAACCTGGAAATCAAGGCGGGTGAAGTCCACGCCATCATGGGGCCCAACGGCTCCGGCAAGAGCACCCTCTCGGCCGTCCTGGCGGGACGCGACACTTTTACCGTCACAGAAGGCTCCGTCACCTACGACGGCCGCGACCTGCTGGCCCTTTCGCCCGAGGAACGCTCCTGGGCCGGCATTTTCCTGGGCTTCCAGTATCCTGTGGAGATTCCCGGCGTGAGCAATGTCAACTTCATGAAAGCCGCCGTCAACGAGCAGCGCAAGCAACGCGGCCTCGAGCCCCTGACCGCCGCCCAGTTCCTCAAGTTGATGCGCGAAAAGATGGCTTATGTGGAGATGGACAGCAGCTTCTCGGGACGCGGCGTGAACGTAGGCTTCTCGGGCGGCGAGAAGAAACGCAACGAAATCTTCCAGATGGCGATGCTCGAACCCCGCCTGGCCATCCTCGACGAGACCGACTCCGGCCTGGACGTGGATGCCCTGCGCATCGTGGCTTCCGGCGTGAACAAGCTCAAGCACGCCGACAACGCTTTCATCGTCATCACCCACTACCAGCGCCTGCTCGACTACATCGTCCCCGACGTGATCCACGTGCTCTACAAGGGACGCATCATCAAGACCGCGGGCAAGGAACTGGCCCTCGAAATCGAAAAGAAAGGTTACGACTGGCTCATCCATGAAAGCGAATAACCTGATCTACGCCCCTGCACTCAAGCAGGAATTCCGCTGCCGCGTGCCGCTGCGGGACGCCCGCCAGCTCTTCCTGGTCAACGGCACCGTCCAGGGAGGCGGAGCGCCGCTCGCCTTGCGTCTGGAAGAAGGAGAACAGCTGGACAAGATGCTGCAGATCATCGGAATCCGCAGTGCGGAAGGACCCCGGGAACTCTCCTTCAGCGAGTCGTTCCACTTCGGTCCCCGGTCTGCCGGCCGGATCATCCTGTGCGCCCACACCTTCTCCCTGGACCGCTTCAAGACCGTCGAACGGGTCCTGATCGAGTTGGAAGAAGAAGCCCGCGCCCAGTTTGTCGTGATGCAGAACGAACACAACCAGGCCGACCACGAGACCTTCTATGACATTTCCCTGGCCGGCGGCGCATCCCTCGACATGGTCTTCCTCTCGCTCCACGGCGGCGTGATCCGCAACCACATCGATGCGCGCCTCTGCGGCGAAGGGGCCTCCTGCTCCCTGAGCGGCCTCTACCTGACCGACGGCGAGCAGCGGATGGACTACGATATTCTCCTGACACACCAGGTGCCGCACTGCCACAGCAACCAGGTCTTCAAGGGGATCCTGGACAACAACGGCGTCGCACATTTCGACGGCCTGATCAAGGTCGTTCCCGACGCTCAGAAAACCGAGGCCTACCAGGCCAACCACAACCTGCTCGTCAGCCCGACGGCCCGCGCCTACACCCGTCCGCAACTGGAGATCTATGCCGACGACGTCAAGTGCAGCCACGGCGCGACAATCGGCCGCCTCAACCCCGACGAACTGTTCTATATGCGGACGCGCGGCATCCCGGTGGCCGAGGCCCGGCTGCTGCAGCAAGTGGCCTTCACCAACGAAGTGGTCGAGAAGATCTCGTCGCCTGAATTGCGCGAAAGAATGCAGGTTTTGGTCGAAAAAAGGCTCCGCGGCGAGTTCTCACGTTGTCAAAACTGCTCTAAAAATTGTTGTTAGGTCGAATCTGATCAAAAACCCGAAAAAAACCGCTTTTTGCAACGCAACGTTTTGCCCTATCCCCGCATCTATCAAGTGGTTTAGGTTTTAGTATATTATCATTCGAAAGGGTGGTCTTCGGGAGAAAGGCCGCCCTTTTGTCTTCCTTTTCCGCCCGTCCGCCCGCCTCTTCGTCCGTTCGCCAAACTGGCGCACGTTGACCCCTGTTATGCGCCTTTAGGGGCTTATCACCGTGCGCCACAGCCCGATTTCGGCTCTTGGCGCACGGCTACCAGTCCCACACAGCCATCAGCCGCCGATTCCCGTGCGCCAGTTTGGCGAAATTTGTTTATTCGTCATAAATTTTGCATCTTTGTTGCGGACGAATCATCCGAAGTCATCGCATCTGGTGGCGGGAGTGTGAGGCGTGAGAGTAAATGATGCGACAAGAATTCTTTCATATTTGCGCCAATGGCGCCGATGCCCGGAATTTCATCCTTACAAAAAAGGACTATTTTGCAGCTTTCAACCTGATTGGGGTGTGTGCCGCCAACACTGGCGTCATTGTCGTCTCGTTCTCCATCGAAGACAGTCACCCCCATATATTGCTATGGGGAACAAGAGAGGCTTGCGCAAAGTTCATGGCCATGTATGAAACAGCTTATGTGCATTACGCGGCCGCTTCGCGGAAGAAGGGAGCCGATATGATCCTGCATTGCGAGCTCTATCCGATCGGCGACGATTTTGACTACCTTCGGAATGTCGCAGTGTATACCATCATCCAGGCAACGAAAGACGGCAAAGCCGTAATGCCGTATGATTATCGTTGGGGGACAGGATGCCTGTATTTCCGTTCTGGTTATTATACGGCTGTCTGGCTCTTTAACGAGGACGGGAAGATCTGTCAGCCAGAACCTTTTGCCTGTCTAAGCACCCGGCGGCAACGTGCGCTGCTGCATACACGGCAGTGGACGATTCCCGATGACTGGCTTATATGCAACGGACTTATCTTGCCGACCAATTATATCGATGTCCCGAAGTTTGAGGCTATCTACGGAACCCATAACCGCTTTCGCGTTTTTCTGTCCAGTCCGAAAAAAAGAGAAGAAATCATGCTCGCCAAGATGGCCGAGCAACGGGGTGTGGCAATGGAAGACCTGGAAGCGCGGAAAGTCTGCGGAGATGTTTGCAAGCAGATGTACGGCACACGCGATCCGCGCAGGCTTGATACACCACGGCGAATCCGTCTCGCACAACAGCTTCGCCAGCAATTCCACTTGACCTTCCGCCAACTGGCCTCGCTGGTCCGCCTGCCGGAGACAGAAGTCCGGACATTTGTCCGCTGACCCCTCTGACCCCAGACGGCTCGCCAAAACACCGCACATTGGACCGAACGTCGCCGACTGGCCGCCAAATCACCGCACATTGGACCGAACGCCACTGACCGACCGCCAAAAACACCGCACATTGGACCGAACGCCGCTGACTGGCCGCCAAACTGGCGCACACTGATCCCTGCCTTACGGCGCTTAAAGGCCATCGGCGGTGCGCCACTGCCCGATTCGGGCCTTGGCGCACAGTCACCAGCCACACACATCCATCAGCCGCCGATTCCTGTGCGCCAGTTTGGCAGCCGAAAGGAAATCGACGGAATCTGAGTACGAAAACAGCGGGAATCAAAAAATATTTATACCTTTGCATTTCCAGCCGTCGGCTCCAAGCGGCATCAGCCGCTAGCGGAGGCCGCAAGTCCGCACCAGCGGACCGCCGGAGGCCACAACCGCAAGGGACTCCACCGAGGGTCACAAGCGGCATCAGCCGCTAGCGGAGGCCGGGCAGGGCTGGCCTGTGGGACAGCAAGGCCGGAGCGCGGGGTCTGGGGCCTTGGCCCCAGTATTAGGATGAGATATGGTGTAATGGTAGCACTACAGATTTTGGTTCTGTCTGTTCAGGTTCGAATCCTGATATCTCAACAAAAAACCAAATAGAACACCACAGTGGAACCTCCGAGTCGCATGACAAACACTGACGGGAGCTCATCCGAGCCCCTGCCGTCGTGGTGTTTTCCCTTTAACAAAGCAACCAACGAAGGTACCTTGCCCGCATCGGCCGGCAGGGGCGCCTTCATTTGATATATGGCACTATACCTGAAAAAAGAACTCGACGACGACGCCCGGATCTATGTCTGGGAAATCACGGAAACGGAGGAAGAGCTGATGGCCAACACAGCTGTTCCTGACAACGAGCTGGAGGAACTCTCCTACACGAAGAGCGAAGCCCGCCGCAAGGAGAAACTTGCGACCCGCGCGCTCCTCAACGAGATCTTCCCGGAGAAGCTCTACCTGGGCCACCACGACAACGGAAAGCCGTATCTGCAGAACACGGCGATGGAGATCAGCATCTCGCACACCAACCGCTTTGTCGCCATCCTGCTGCATCCCGACGAAGACCTGGGCATCGACATCGAATGCCTCGACCGGGACTTTTCCGCCGTTGAGAAGAAAGCCCTCAGCGAGGACGAACTTGAAGACCTGGACGACCGCAAGAAGAACCTCCAGCTGGCCATCTACTGGTGCGCCAAAGAGGCGATCTACAAACGGATGTCGCTCTCTGGCGTGGACTTTGCCGAGCAGATCGAAGTCGAACGCTTCAATCCCCGCGATGAAGGCGAGATCTATGCCACCTTCACCCACAAGGACGGCACGGAACTGGAGTTCGAGCTCAGCTACGAGGTCATTGAGAACCACGTGATGGTATGGGTTGTCGGTTAAAAAGATTAAGGAGATAACGAGCAATGAAGAATTTTGTCAAGGAACTTGAGTGGCGCGGCATGATCCAGGACATCATGCCCGGAACCGAAGAGAAACTCATGGAAGGACCGCAGGCGGCCTATGTCGGCATCGACCCCACGGCGGATTCGCTGCATATCGGTCATCTGGTCAGCGTGATGATCCTCAAACATTTCCAGAACTGCGGGCACAAGCCTTTCGCCCTGGTGGGCGGCGCAACCGGCATGATCGGCGACCCGTCGATGAAATCGGCCGAGCGCAACCTGCTCGACGAAGCGACGCTCAACCACAATGTGGCCTGCATCAAGGCCCAGCTGGCGCGCTTCCTGGATTTCGACTCCGACGTCCCCAACAAGGCGGAACTGGTCAACAACTACGACTGGATGAAGGACTACACCTTCATCAACTTCATCCGCGACATCGGCAAGCATATCACGGTCAACTATATGATGGCCAAGGATTCCGTGAAGAAACGCCTCTCGCGCGATTCGAGCGAAGGCATGTCGTTCACCGAATTCAGCTATCAGCTGATGCAAGGTTACGATTTCTACTGGCTCTGGAAGAACAAGGGCTGCGTCCTGCAGCTGGGCGGCAGCGACCAGTGGGGCAACATCACCACCGGCAGCGAGCTGATCCGCCGCATGGACGGCGGCGAAGCATTCGCCCTGACCTGCCCGCTGATCCGCAAGGCCGACGGCACCAAATTCGGCAAGACCGAGAAGGGCAATGTCTGGCTGGACGCCGAACGCACCTCGCCGTATGAATTCTACCAGTTCTGGCTCAACGTCAGCGACGAGGACGCCGAACGCTACATCAAGATCTTCACGATGCTCGACCGGGAGACCATCGAGCAGGCCATCGCCGCCCACCGGGAAGCGCCGGAACGCCGCGAGCTGCAGAAGATCCTGGCCCGGGAAGTGACGGTGATGGTCCACGGACAGAAAGAATACGACAATGCCGTGGCCGCTTCGCAGATGCTCTTCGGAAAGGGCACCGTCGAGGCCCTCAAGGCCCTGGACGAGCGTACCTTCCTTTCGGTATTCAACAATGTGCCGCAGTTCAGCCTGGCCAAAGACAGCCTGCCCTGCGACATTCTGGAGATGCTGGCCGTCCGGACCGACATCTTCCCCAGCAAGGGCGAATGCCGCAAGATGATCCAGGGCGGCGGCCTGAGCATCAACAAGGAGAAGGTCGCCGATGCGGCGCTCCAGCTTACCACGGACCACCTGCTCGACGGAAAATACATCCTGGTCCAGAAAGGCAAGAAGAACTACTATATCCTGAATTTTGCGTGATGGAAAGCGAAACCACAAGACAGCAGAAAGTGGCGCGCCAGATCCAGAAGGATCTTGCGGAAATCATCCGCGGACGCGGCATGGCCGCCTATGACGGCGCCCTGCTTACGGTCAGCGGCGTGAAGATCACGCCCGACCTGGCCCTGGCCAAGGTCTATGTCAGCATCTTCCCTTCCGCCAAGGCGCAGGGTGTCATGCAACAACTCTCGGAAGAGAACTCCCGCCTGCGCGGCGAACTGGGCCGCCGGGTGTCGAAGCAACTCCGCATCGTGCCCGAGCTGGTCTTCTATCTCGACGACTCGCTCGACTATGTGGAGCACATCGATGAATTGCTGAAGAAATAAATCCCGGGCGGACAGATGAAGCTCTCCCGGTTCATCGCACGGCGCTATCTCTTTGCGAAAAAGTCGCTGGGTGTGATCAATATCATCTCGATCATATCGGCGGCCGGCATCGCAGTCGGATGCGCCGCGCTGGTGATTATCCTGTCGATCTACAACGGTTTCGACAGCATCGTCCGCGAGCTGAACGACAGTTATACCGCCGATATCCTGATCACACCGGCCAAAGGGAAAGTCTTTTCCTATGACAGCCGTTTCGATTTCCTCGGCCGTGATCCGCGGGTGAAGGCCGCCTGCGGCGTGCTGGAGGAGAGCGTCTTCATCCAGTACGGGGAGCGCAACAAGGTGGTCGTGGCGCGAGGCGTCGATTCGCTTTTCGAGCAGACGACCCGGCTCCGCGACCATGTCACGGAAGGGGATTTCGCCTTGACGTACGGCGACTTGAACCAGGTGGTGCTTGGCCGGACCGTTGCACTGGAACTTGGCGCCCGGCCGGCGTTCCTCCAGCCGCTGACGGCCTGGTTCCCGAGCCGCACCCGGCAGGTGGACCTCCTCAACCCGCTCGCCTCGCTGCGGCAGGAACGTCTCCACCTGGCGGGAATCGTGAGCCTCGAACAGAATTTCGACCAGAAATACATGTTCCTGCCCCTGGACGCCCTGCGTGAACTGCTGGAATACGATGACGAAGTATCCGGCATAGAGATCTATCTGGAAGACAAGGGCCTCAACCGCCGGGGCATTGCGACGCGCGAGATGCTCTCCGCTGTCCGGGAGCGGCTTGGCGACGATTTCACGGTGCGCGACAAACAACAGCAGAACAGTACGCTGTACAAGCTGCTCAAATATGAGAAGGTGGCCATTTACCTGATCCTGCTCTTCGTGATGCTGATCGTCTCGTTCAATATCTTCGGCTCGCTTTCGATGCTCATCATCGAAAAACGCGACGATATCGCCACCCTGCGGGCCATGGGCGCCGACGATGCGCTGGTCAGCCAGATCTTCGTCCGGGAAGGGTGGATGATCTCGCTGCTGGGCATTGCCGTGGGCGTGGCGGCGGGCCTGCTCGTCTGTTGGCTCCAGCAGCATTTCGGCCTGGTGAAAATGCCGGGCAATTTCGTCGTGGACGCCTATCCCGTGGTCGTACAGTTCACGGACATCCTCTTGATCGTGCTGGGGGTCGCCCTGATCGGCTGGCTCATCTCGCTGCTCACCCGGCGGCTGACGCGATAGACCTCAGCGCTGTTGTTTAAAGAAGTCGGTCATCAGGCTGGCGGCTTCGGAGGCCAGGACGCCGGCGGTGACTTCCGTGCGGGGATGCAGGAGCGACGGGCTGAAGAGGGTATAACCCCGTTTGGGATCGGCGGCGCCATAGACCAGACGGCCCAACTGGGCCCAGGCAAGGGCGGCGGCACACATCGGACAGGGTTCCACCGTAACATAGAGCGTACAGTCATTCAGATACTTGCCGCCCAGATAATCGGCCGCCATCCCGATGAGTTGCATCTCGGCGTGGGCCGTCACATCGGTCAGCCGCTCGGTAAGATTGTGGGCGCGGGCAATGATGCGCCCGCCGCAGACCACCACGCCGCCGATGGGCACTTCGCGCTCGGCTGCCGCCTCGCGCGCAGCGCGCAGCGCTTCGCGCATGAAGAGTTCGTCGTTCATCGTTCGTAAATGGATTTTTCAGGAAAATGACGGGAAAAAGCCTCGAGCATAGCTGTCCGAAGCGCATGGAAGCGCTCCGGGCCCATCTCCACATCGTTGAGGCACACCAGTTTCCGCTCCGGTGAAACGATTGCCTGCGTCAGCCGCTCGGGCGTAACCGCCGCCAGGGAAATGTGCCGCTTGGAAATCCGCCGCGAAAGGCCCCGTCCGCTCAGGTACTGATAGTCGAGAAAGAGATACTGGTTGACATTGAAGGGTTCCCGCAGCGGCGACAGCGAAGCGAGGATCTGCGGGCCGACCCGGTCGAAAACCGCCTCGCAGGCACTGCGCAGCATCGGGGTACAACTGTGCTGGGGCCGCAGGAAAAACAGGCCGGGGCGCAGGCCCAGCGCTTCGCGGGCCAGGCGGTCCGACTTGCGCGTCTGCCGCTTGTAAAGATTGAGGGCCAACAGATGGCGGGCAAAGCCGATGGCCGGCTTGCCGTCAGGGAAAAAATCATCAGCGGCGGCATCCCGGACCGGAAAAATGTCGTCGTTGAAATAGAGATATTGCTCCGAGAGCCCGGGAATCCGGTGCAGGAACAGCTCGATGGTCGTGCTGTTGAAGGTTGGAAGAAAGGCCGGCGGAATGATGTCTGCGTGCAACACCACCTGCAGATGCGAACGGTCTGCCCACGCGGGTACCTGACTCTCCCGCGACACGACCAGGAAGACGCGTTCGATGAAGGGCATGTGCCGTTGGATCCCGCGCAGGAGAAACGGGAGCGTCCCCCAGTCGCGGTAGCGCTTGCTCAGGGCCGCCTGCCGGTTCGCCGCCCGGTAATCCTGCTGCCAGAGCGGGTCATTGCCGTCCACATAGGCGATTACAGCATCCATCGTGTCCTTCCGATTTGTTGCATATTCTACAAAGATAACGGTTTTTGGGCGCTCGGGAACGGTTTTTGTTTTATATTTGCGATTTTATGAACAGAAAGTTCGTCATACTTACCGGAATCCTGCTGCTGGCTGCCTGCCTCCCCCTGCACGCGCAATACGTGCTGACGGGTTCGGCACCCGCCGGCACGAAATGGAGCCGGCTCAAAGGCGATCATTTCGATCTGATCTACCCCCGGGAAATCGACTCGCTCGCCCGGGAGTATCTCTTCACTTTCGAGAAATACCGGGACGCCTCGCTGACGGGACTCCACGTCGAGACGCCGCGGATGCCGATCATCCTGCAGCCGTACAACATGTACAGCAACGGCATGGTATCCTGGTCTCCCCGCCGCATCGAACTCTATACCACGCCTCCCGGAACCCCGCTCTACGCCCTCGACTGGGAAACCCAGCTCGCCGTCCACGAAGGCCGGCATGTCGGCCAGATGTCCCACTACACCCAGGGCATCTACAAAGTATTGAACATCCTGCTCGGCGAACAGGGCAGCGCCATCGGCATCGGCCTCTACCCCACGCGAGTGTTGACGGAAGGCGATGCCGTCCAGAATGAAACGGACCTGACCGACGCGGGCCGCGGCCGGGATCCGGAATTCCTGAAATTCTTCCGGGCTTCGTTCGTGGACGGAGATTTCCGCACCTGGGCCGACTGGCGCTACGGCTCCTTCCGCTACTACACCCCCGGAAAATACCCGCTCGGCTACATGATTGTCAGCACGATGCGCTACAATTCGCACAATTACACCGTCACCGGCGACATCATGGGAACCCAGGTCCGCGACTGGTGGCGCGTCTTCAGCGTCTCGCACCGGGCCTACATCCGGGCTTCCGGCCTGACCGGCCGCAAGAACTGGCGCTCGGCCATCGCCCGCAATACGGAGCGCTGGCGTTGGGAATACAAACTCCGGGCACCCTACACCCCGGCTGTGCCCCTGCAGGCCAGGCGGGACTCCGTCTATACGGAAATCTCGAACCCCGTCCTGCTGGGAGACCAGACCTATGCCACGATGGCCGGCATGCAATACGAACGCCGGCTGGTCAGCATCGACTCCGCCGGAAAACGGCGCTACCGGCATCCCCTGTCGGGCAACACCAGCACGCTGGTGCCCGACAGCGACCATTCGCTCCTCTTCTCGGAAATCGTGCCCGATCCCCGCTGGGAACACCGCAGCTGGTCGGTCATCCGCCGCTATGACGCCGAGAAGAACCGTTTCGAAACCCTCACCCGCCGCAGCCGCTATCTGAACCCGGTTCCTTCGGCCGGCCGCGATTCGATCCTGGCCGCGGAGTACCACATCAACGGTGGCAGTGACGTGGTGATCCTGGATCGCGACGGCAAGTTCCTCGACCGGATCGAGGCGCCGGAAAACGGACAGGTTACGGGCCTGGCCCAACTCAAAGACGGCATCTATGCCTCCATCGTCACGAAGGAAGGGATGGGAATCTTCCGGCACGACAGCATCTGGCACCGGGTCGTCAAGCCGCAGTCGCGGATGATCCGCGACCTGCAGGCCGCCGGCGACAGCCTGCTGTATTTCGTTTCCGACCTCGACGGCATAAGCAACCTGTACAGCTTCCAGCCACTCAATAATAAACTGAGACGGCTGGGTTCCACCCGTTTCAGCGCCGAAAAGCCATCGCTCGGAGAAGACGGGGTGCTCCGGTATGCCGATTACGACAAGCTGGGTTATCAGCCCGTAGCCATTCCCTTCGACAGCATTACCCGCCATCACGCCTATTTCCTGATGCCCTACAAGGATGATATCGCCGAAACCAACAGCCGGCAGGCAAAGGAGGAAGCCAGGACCCTCTCCATAATGGAGGAAATCATGCTCCGACGGCATATCGACAGCCTCCAGACCCGACGCTACAGCAAGACGCTCAACGGCTTCCACATCCATTCCTGGGCCCCGTTCTATGCCAATGTGGACCGGCTGATGAACGATCTGGGCAGCTTTGACATCAAGAGTTTCAGCAACTGGTATGAATTCGTCGCGCCGGGGGCCACGATCCTTTCGCAGAACCAGCTCGGTACACTGGTCACCACGCTCGGCTACTCCTACCACCGGGGTCACCACGGCGGACATGCCTTCATCCGTTACACCGGCCTCTATCCGGAGTTTTCCCTTGCCGTCGACTACAACGAGCGGAGCCGCACCTTCTCCGAGGTCCGCTACCGGCCGGACGGCGCCCCGCAGATCCAGCTCGACACCCTGTCCAAGCCGGCGCTGGGCATCAACGCCCAGGTATCCATTCCCTTGAATTTCACCCGCGGCGGATGGATTACCACGCTCAGGCCCCAGCTCAACTACTACTTGACCAACGATGCCTACCGCTACATGGAGCAAGGCGCAGACACCGGTTTTTCCAGCCAGAACACGGAAATGCTGGTCGCGACGCTGCGTTTCGACACCCGGCTGTCGATGCCGCAGGCGCGTGTGACGCCGCGGCTGGGTTTCGGTTTCCAGCTGAGCGGTCAGGTAAAACTGGGCGAAGGGGTGGCCCGGCGGAGCGTCGGCGCCCTCAACACCTGGGTCTATCTGCCGGGCTTCGGCAAGGAAGACGGATTCAAGCTCTCCTATGCCAGGCAGTTCCAGCCGGAAGGCTCCCTCTTCTACAGCCCTGACTACAACCTCGTGCGCCGCCCCAACGGCTATGCCAACGAGATCCTGATGAACTACCGGCGGGCCACCTTCGAATACGCCCTGCCCATCTACGCCGGCGATCTCGACGGCGGCCTTTTCTTCTACCTGAAACGCTTCATCCTGATCCCCTTCGTCGATGTGGCCTACGACAAAAGCCATCCTTTCGTGGAAGAGGGGCACATCACCCGGATGGAGCCCAAGCATTTCCTCTCCTACGGTTCCGCCCTGCTGGTCAACACCCGCATCTTCCGCATCGGCAAGGAGTTCCAGTTCGGCGTCCGCTATGCGCGGCCGCACGTACCCGGCGAATATGGCAACTTCCGTTTTATCCTGACAACCGGACTCTGACAAGCATATGAACAACGCACGCAAGCTGGGCGGTTTCGACTGGTTCCTGATCCTGGGGACCACGGCCGTCAGCATCGCCTCCTCCCTCCTGGGCGAAGGCTGGGACACCATTGGTTTCATCGTAGCCGTGACCGGCATCATCAACCTGGTGCTCTGCGCCAAAGGCAATATCTGGAATTACGCCTTCGGCATCGTTTACAACGCCATCTATGTCTATATCGCCTGGCATTCGAAGCTCTATGCCGACGCGGCGATCTACCTGCTCTATTACCTGCCGATGCAGTTCGTGGGCTGGGCGCAGTGGAAGAAGAACCAGAATGCGGAGAGCGGTGCGGTCAACGCCGTTCACCTGACGCGGAGGCAGGCGCTTGCGCTGCTGGCCGCCGCCGCCGTCCTGATTCCGCTTTTTGCCTGGATCCTCGGCCTGCCGGCCATCGGCGACTCGCAGCCCTGGCTCGATGCCGTGACCACGGTGGTCTCGATCCTGGCCATGTATATGATGGTCAAGGCCATCGCAGAGCAGTGGTACATCTGGATCGTCCTCGATGCGGTACAGGTGATCAAATGGACGGTCGCCACGGTGCGCGGCGAAGCACACGCAGCGCTGATGCTCGTGATGTTCGCCTTCTTCCTGGCCAATGCCGTTTACGGTCTCATTCAGTGGAATGGATTAGCGAAGCGAGCTTCGGACCAACCACGGCCGTAAGTTCCTCCAGAGAAGCTTCTTTCATCCGCTTGACACTCCGGAAATGTTTCAGGAGCTTCTCCTCGGTCTTGGGCCCGACGCCCGGGATCGCGCGCAAGGCGCTGCTTGTCTGTTCCTTGCTCCGCAAGTCCCGGTGGAAGGTGATGCCGAAGCGGTGCGCCTCGTCCCGGATGTGCATCAGCACGCGCAGGGAACTGGAATTGCGGTCCAGGAACAGGGGGAGCGGGTCGCCCGGCACAATGACTTCCTCCAGGCGCTCGGCCAGGCCGACCACGAACACCTGGTCGGCGATCCCCAGCTCCCACAGCGCTTCAAGCGCGAAACTGAGCTGGCCTTTTCCACCGTCGATGACAATCAGCTGCGGCAGTTCCTCCCCTTCGGCCATCAGCCGTGAATAGCGCCGGTTGACCACTTCTTTCATGGACGCGAAGTCGTTGGCGCCCACCACGGTCTTGATCTTGAAGTGGCGATAGTCGCGCTTGCTGGGCAGCGCATCCTTGAACACCACACAGGCAGCCACGGGGTTCGTTCCCTGGATATTCGAGTTGTCGAAGCACTCGATGTGGCGCGGCAGCACCTTCATGCCAAGGTCTTTCTGGAGCTGGGCGAGCACTTTCTCGGATTTTTCGATCCGGCGCGGCAGCGTCTTTTCCTTCAGGAGCTTGTAGGTCTCCATGTCGAGGATGCCGTGTCCCACGGCTTTTTCCCGCTCGTGATGGGCATCCAGCAGGGCGAGGCGCTCCTTCCATTCCTGGGCTTCCTCGAAGCGCAGCTGCGCGGCGGCCGCAAGCATCTTCTCCCGGCATGAGGCCAGCAGTTCGCGGGTTCGGCCGCTCAGCAGTTTCTTGATCTCCTCGATCTGGGCGCCGTACTCCGCTTCACTGAAAAGGCCTTCGCAGGGGCCGGCGCATTTTTCAAGATGATAGTTCAGGCAGCAGCGCACCTTCCCTGCGGCAATCTGCTCAGGGGTAAGGGGATGCGCACAGATCCGGAGTTTGTAGAGATTCCCCATCAGGTCGAGCAGGCGCCGCGCGTGCTGGACGGAGGCGTAAGGGCCGTAGTACAGCGAACCGTCCTGGATATAGCGCCGCGTCAGCATCACGCGGGGAAACGGTTCATTGCGGATACAGATCCAGGGATAGGTCTTGTCATCCTTGAGCAGGATGTTGTAGTGGGGCTGCAATTGCTTGATGAGGTTGTTTTCCAGCAGCAGCGCATCTTCTTCCGTCTCGACCACGGTATAGTGGAGGTCGGCGATATGTTCGACCAACGCTCGCGTCTTGCGGTCCAGCTGTTCAGGCGGCCGGAAATACTGGGAGACACGCCGTTTGAGGTCTTTTGCCTTGCCCACATAGATGACGGTGCCGCTGGCGTCGAGGTAGCGGTACACGCCCGGATCGTGTGGAAGATATGCTATTTTCTCTCTGACATTCATCAAAAAATGTTAACTTTGCTATTTAGCGCTTATAACTATGAAAAAGACAAAAACAAAGATAATCAATAAATCCGACATTATGCAGGTCATCCACATGCGGGGACCTGTCGGATGGCTGATCGCGACCTTCGCGATGTGGATCCTGGGATTCAACAAAGTCAACAAGGCGAACGACCGCTGCAAACAATACCAGGGACCGGAATTTTCAGCCCATATTCTCAAGGACATCGGCATCCACTACGACCTCAAGCCGCAACAATACAACTACATTCCGCAGGACGGCCCTTTCATCGTCATCGCCAACCACCCCATCGGCTCGGCAGACGGCATGCTGATGAATACGGTCATCGGCACGATGCGTACCGATTTCAAGATCATGGCCAATTTCCTGCTGACGATGATCCCCTCGCTCAAAGAGTCTTTCATCGCCGTCAATCCCTTCTCCGACAGCGTGTCGGCCCGCAGCAGCCTGGCCGGCCTGCGCTTCGCCAAGGAACATCTGGCCGCCGGCGGCTCGCTGGGCCTGTTCCCGGCCGGAGAAGTCTCTACCTACCAGCGGCCGAAGAACCGCAGTGCGCTGAAACGGCACGTGGTGGAGGACATTCCCTGGCCGGCTTCGGTCATCAAGCTGATCCGCAACGCGAACGTGCCGGTCATCCCGGTCTATTTCGAGGCGCAGAATTCGAAATGGTTCCATTTCGTCGGCCGCATCCACCCGATGCTCCGCACCCTCAACCTGCCCAACGAACTGTTCAACAAGAAGGGCAAGACCATCCCGATGCGCATCGGCAAAGCGATCATGCCCAACGAGCTGGCCGAATTTCCGGATCTGGAGCAGCTGGGCGGCTACCTGCGCAGCCGCGTCTATGCCATGGAGGCGGAATTCAACAACCCCAACGAAGAGCTCATGAAACCGCCGGAGATGGTCACGCCCATCTCCCTGCCGCGCGACAAGAAAGCCGTCGTCAAGGAATTCGACCGGCTCAAGAACGGCGGCAAGAAACTCTTTGACGTAGCCAACTACCAATGCTACCTGGCCGAGGCCGACGAGATTCCCGTGGCGATGATCGAATTGGGCCGCCGTCGCGAGGAGGCGTTCCGGGCCACGGGCGAAGGCAGCAACCAGGCCATCGACGTGGACGACTACGACAAATACTACAAGCATCTGATCCTCTGGGATGCCAAGCGCAAGCGCATTGCCGGCGGCTACCGCCTGGGCATCGGCAGCGAAATCTTCGAGCAGCACGGCGGCGTGGAGGGCTTCTACACCAGTTCGCTCTTCACCTACGACAAGGACTTCGAATCGACGCTGCGCGAGACCATCGAGCTGGGCCGCTCCTTCGTCAGCCTGGAATACCAGAAGGAGGCGCTTCCGCTGATGCTTCTCCTGAAAGGTTTGATGCACAGCCTGATGCGATACCCGGACGCGGTCTATTTCATCGGCCCGGTGAGCATCAGCAACAGCTATCCGAAGTTCTACCAGAGCCTGATGGTCTATTATCTGGAGAACAAGCACAACGCCCTGCTGCCGGAAAATTCGGCCATGCCGACCACCCCGTTCGAACCGGACTACCTGAAGATCAATCCGCGGGAGCTATTGCGCAAGAAGATGGACAATTTCGAGAAGTTCGACCGCTTCCTGATGCGCCTGTCCGACAATACCTACCGGATGCCGACGCTGGTCAAGAAATACATGAAGGTCAATGCGCGCATCATCGCCTTCAATGTCGATCCGCTGTTCAACTACAGCCTCGACGGCCTGATCATCCTGCGCATCAAGGATTATCCCCGCGCCGAAATCCTCTCGATGACCAAAGACGTGGACAACATCAACGACCGCGAAGCCATCATGAACCGTTTCGGCTATTCGCTGAAAGATTAACCCCGCTTGGCGCTCTCCAGCCGTAGTTTCAGGCAAAGCCCTTCACATCCGCTACGGCTATCCGCACAAGCCCCTCCCGCAAAAACTCCGTGAAGGGGCTTTGCCCGAAACTACCATCCCCTTGTTATTGGTTTTGCCGGAAAGTCGAGTCAGCTATCGAGTCAAAAACCCATAGCCGCCCGTGGCTATGTGAACGGGAGGGGCCCATCGCTTGCGATGGGAGGGATGGAGCGTAGCGGAAGGTTTTTGACCGATAGCTGCGAGACTGAAGGCAAAACACTGTTTCCTACGGCACCGGATCGTAACCGGAACCGCCCCAGGGGGCGCAGCGGAGGATGCGGCGGATGGCCAGCCAGCTGCCGCGCAGCAGGCCGTGCTTACGCAATGCCTCGAGCGCATAATTCGAGCAGGTGGGCGTATAGCGGCACTGCCGCCCCATGTAGGGCGACAGGAAGATCTGGTAGACGCGGATCAGCTTAACGGGCAGCCAGATCGTCCAGGACCTGAGCGAGGCTTTTGTCGATTCTTTCATAGTCTTCCACCTGTTTGCCCACGTAATAGATGAAAATGTCGTAGCTGCGGCCTCCCAGGCGCCCGGCATTCAGCCGGAAAGCCTCGCGGATGCGGCGTTTGAGCAGGTTGCGCCGGACAGCCCGCTTGAAATTCCGTTTGGGAACCGATACGCCAAAATCCCCCGCGCCCTCCTGAAAGTGAACTTTCAGCGGATAGCGGAACACGACCTGTCCCGTCTTCAGCAGCGAGAGGATCTGTCGTTCATTCATCCCAGATAGTTGCTGATCGCGTCGGCGATGGAAGGCGCATTGGGAGCCGGCGCCTTGATCTCCACCTGAAGCCCCGCTTCTTCCGCCGCACGGGCCGTCGAAGGACCGAAGGTGGCGAAAACCAGCGACTCCTGCTTGAAGTCAGGCCAGGCTTCCAGCAGCGACTTGATATCGGCCGGACTGTAGAAGGCCACGATCTGGTAGCTGTGGATGTCGATGTCGCGGATGTCGTTGCTGACCGTACGCACGAAGACGGCGCTGCCGTGTTTGAGCTTTTCCTTGGTGAAAAGCTTGTGGACTTCCGGCTTGAGCTGGTCGGTGCACGCAATCAGGAAGTTTTCGTTCCGGTGCTTGGCGCCGATGGACTGGACCATCGAGGCGATCGTGCCCGCACCGAAGAAAATCTTGCGTTTACGATAGACGATGTACTTCTGCAGATAGACGGCGATGGTCTCGCTCTGGCAGAAATACTTCATCGTTTCAGGGACATTCACCCGCATCTGTTCGCAGATGTGGAAAAAAGAGTCAATGGCCAGACGTGACGTAAAGACGATGGCCGTATAGTCGAGGATGGTCACCCGTTGCGCGACAAAATCACGGACGGAAACCCCTTCAACCCGGAAGAAAGGACGGAAATCGATGGTCAGGCCTTTCTTGCTTGTCAGGTCGGAATAGGGGGATGCCCCCGTCGGCTCGGGTTGCGAGATGAGTACGCGTTTAATTTCCATTGAACAATCTGTTAACTACCACACAAATCGGTAAAATTTCCAAAGCGCAAAGATACAAAACCCAGAAAAAAGGAGAAAATTCTGTTTGCAAAAGTAGCGAAAGCCCCCGCCGGAAATAATAATAAAGCCCGGCGGCAAAAGGCAGTAAAACAAGCCCCCAGAGCAGCCAGCGGGGTGATTCGGGTGCGAGCCAGCCCACCAGGAGCGCCGGCACGGAAAAAAGAATCACCAGCACGCCCAGCGCGTAGCCGGTCCGTTCGACGGCACGGAAGGCGCCCGGCCGGGAACCCAGCCAGCCCATCAGCAGGCAGGCCAGCTTCCGGAAAAGCAGCAGGGCGGCCAGGGCGGCAAGCGTCCAGGCGTAGCCCGCCGTGCTGATGCCGGCGAGCACCAGTGTGAGGGCGTAAAAAGGAACCAGCAGGAAGAAGGCCAGACGGACGGAACTGCAGATATATTTGTTGCCCAGCATTTCCTGCGTACCGTTGAGGCCGTGGAGACAGGAAACGCCGCCACGCACCGCAACCAGCAGCCGGTTGTACGACAGCATCAGCGCCACCGCAGCCAGCAACAGGAAGGCCAGGACATAGGGATCGGGCAGTTCTCTCATCAATTCCCGCGTTTGGCCGCGTGGCCCATCTCTTTCAAAAGGGATACTACTTTGTCACGGACGTCGCCCTGAAGCAGGATTTCCCCGTCTGCAGCAGAGCCGCCTACGCCGAGGCGCTTGCGCAACAAGGTCCCCAACGCCGCCAGGGAAGCCTCATCTCCGTCGAAACCGCTCACCAGCGTCACCTGCTTGCCGGCACGGCGGCGGCGGTCAATCGACACCACCAGCCGTTGTTTCCGCTGCGGCTGTACAGGGATTTCCGCCGGCGCTTCTTCCGGCAGGGCTGCCAGCTCGTCGGCATAACGGCCCATCAGGATATCTTTCCAGTCTTGTGGCATCGTCCTTGCAAAATTTTCGCAAAGTTAGTGATAAAACCTTTATCTTTGTTGTTTGCACGAAAAATCACTTGTTTATGGATAAAAAACAGTTCAACAGGATCAACCGGATCATCTCGCTGGCCGTAGCCGTACTTGCCTCGCTGGTCTATCTGCTCACCATCGAGCCCACCACCAGTTTCTGGGACTGCGGTGAATTCATCGCCTCGTCCTACAAACTGGAAGTCGGCCACGCCCCCGGCAACATGGTCTTCAACCTGTTCGCCCGCATCTTCACGATCGTCTCCGGAGCCGCCCACGCCGCCGTCGCCGTCAATGCGATGAGCGCCCTCTGCTCCGGCCTGACCATCTTTTTCCTCTACCTGACCATCGTCCACTTCGGACGCAGGCTCCAGGAGAAGCGGGGGCGGACGCTCACCAAAGCCGGTGCCCTCGCGCTCTTCGGCGCAGGGATCGTGGGTGCTTTCGCCTACTGTTTTTCCGATACGTTCTGGTTCTCGGCCGTGGAAGGGGAAGTCTATGCGATGTCTTCGCTCTTCACCGCCGTGGTCTTCTGGGCGGCGCTCAAATGGGAAGAAGAAGCCGATACGCCGTATGCCAACCGCTGGCTCATCCTCATCTGCTTCCTGATGGGCCTGTCCATCGGCGTCCACCTGCTCAACCTGCTGACCATCCCGGCCATCGTATTCCTTATTTATTATAAGAAGCACCAGCAGCCCGTCACCTTCTGGCATCTGCTCGGCGTCCTGGCGCTTTCGGGCGTGATCCTGGCCGTCGTGCTCTTCGGCATCATTCCCTACCTGCCGCGCCTGGCCGCCGGCGTGGACCGCCTCTTCGTCAATGGATTCGGCGCCAAGTTCAATGTCGGCGCCACGGTCTTCATGGTGCTCTTCATGGCCGCCTGCTTCTTCCTGCTGTGGGCCTTCCGCCGGAAAGACAAAGCCATGGCCCACACCATCACCCTGATGGTCACCACCATCGTGATCGGCTACTCGCTCTTTACCGTAACCGTCATCCGTTCCAGCGCCGGAACGCCGATGAACGAGTACCAGCCCGACAATCCCTACACCCTGATCCGCTACCTGGGCCGCGAACAGTACGGCTCCACGCCAATCCTCTACGGGCAATCCTTCAACTCGCCCTATGAGATCGAGGAAAAACCCTATTATACGCCGCTCGATGGTAAATACTACCACGCCACGAACGTGGACGCCACCTTCCCCTCCAGCGCGAAGATGCTTTTCCCGCGCATGTGGAATGCTTTCAAGGAGGAAGACAAGGCCTTCTACAAGAGCTATGTCACCAAATACAAGACCCGCCGCGCCATGGTTTACGGCCGGGGGGTCAACTTCCAGGAGCCCTCGATGGCCGACAACCTGCGTTTCTTCTTCGACTACCAGGTCAACCACATGTACGTCCGCTACTTCCTGTGGAATTTCGTGGGCCGGCAGAACGACATCCACAGCGACACACCCGGCGACCTGAGCCGCGGCAATTGGGAAAGCGGCATCAAGTTCATCGACCAGCTGCGCCTGGGCGACCAGAGCGAAGGCCCCGACTTCATCGTCCACAACCGGGGGAAGAACCACTATTTCTTCCTGCCGCTGATCCTGGGCCTGATCGGCTTCTTCTTCCAGCTTCGTCACGACCCGCGCAACAGCTGGGTCACCGGCCTGCTCTTCCTGCTCACCGGCCTGGCCATTGTGGTGTACCTCAACCAGAATCCTTTCCAGGTACGCGAGCGTGACTATGCGTACGCGGGTTCCTTCTATGTATTCGCCCTGTGGATCGGCCTGGGCGTGCTGGCCCTGCAGGCCTGGTTCGAGAAACTGGCCAAGAAGGAGGACGGCATGCCCGCCGCCGCGCTGGCCGTGGCGCTCGGCCTGGTGGTACCGGTGCTGATGGGCTGCCAGAACTGGGACGACCACGACCGCAGCGGCCGCTACACCGCCCGCGACATGGCCTACAACCACCTCAACAACTGCGGTCCCAATGCCCTGCTGGTCACCCACGGCGACAACGACACCTTCCCGCTCTGGTATGCCCAGGAAGTGGAAGGCATCCGCACCGACGTGCGCATCGTCAACTCCTCGCTGTTGGGCACCGACTGGTACATCGACCAGATGAAGTGCCGCTTCTACGATTCCGCGCCGCTGAACATTTCCATTCCACGCAAGCAGTACCTCTACGGAACCAATGACTTCTGTCCGGTGATCGACGTGGTGGACCGTCCGATCCTCGCGTCCGAAGCCATCAGCATCTTCAAGGATGAGCGCTATACCCGCGAGGGACAGGATTTCGTGCCGGGTCACAAACTGCTCGTTCCGGTCGACAAGGACAATGCCATCGCCGCCGGCATCGTGAAGGAAAGCATGCGCGACAGCATCCAGGACTACATCACCCTGAACATCAACGGCGACAACATCACCAAGTTCGACCTCATCCTGCTCGACATCCTGGCGAACTACGACTGGTCGCGCCCCATCTGCTTTGTCTCCCGCCTGGAAGGAGCCAAACTGGGACTCGAACCCTGGCTCCAGTTCGACGGTTTCGTGTACAAACTGGTCCCCTTCCTCAACGACTACGCCGACCGGGAGGCCACAGTCGATGCCGACCGGCTCTACGACCTGATCATGAACACCTACCGTCTCGAATCGATGGCCGACACCACGGTTCACTGGGACTACCAGAATATTTTCACCTTCAGCGCCGTCGTTCCGGTGCGCGACATTTTCGCCACGGCTTCTACGGCCCTGATTGAACGGGGTGAGAACCAGAAAGCCGAAGAAGTGCTCGACAAATGCATCGCCTCGATGCCCGCCAAAAACTTCCCGTACAACGTCTCCCTGCTCCGCGGCCTCAACGAGTGGTCGGTCCTGACACTTATCGAAAACTACTTCCGCCTCGGCAAAGCCGAGAAAGCCGTCGCCGTGGGAGACCAGCTCGCCGATGAAACGCTCAAGACCATCCTCTATTACTCGATGCCGACCGGTCCGGGACCCGACGACATCCTGAGCAAGAAACTGGCTGATGACGCGGCGACGATCTACTTCTACCTGGTCCGCATCTACAACAACTTCGGACAGAAAGAAGCAGCCGCCCGCCTCGAGGAAAAGCTGAAAAACGCTTAGCGCCCCCTGATTATTTTACAATTCTGACTTCCTCGGTGATGACTTTCACCGAGGATTCTTGTTTACGGGCCTTCGAGAGGGACAACGGCTTGCCGTTGTCAAAGGCGATGACGAAGGCCGTGGGGAAAAGCCGCCGGACGGCCGGCAGCGCCAGCTCCGCTTCGGTATAGGTCCGGAAGAGGCCGGCCGCGCAAAGTTTCTTGCCGGAACGCTGGGGATGGACGTACACCGGGCTGATGCCTTTCAACTGCCGTACGGAAGGCTTCGAACCCGACACGAACAGTTGGATCTGATAGACCAGGCCGGCGGGCAGATTGTTGTTTTCCGCAAAGGCCCCCGGGCCGGATGTCGTAAATTCATAGTCGAAAACCTCGACCGGTTCTTCGAAATCGATCTTCGGGACCGGGCCGAAACTGCGCTTTGCAAACGCGTAGCCCCCGTCAGGCTGCGTGACGGGCAGCGCGGCGAGCCGCTGCGCCTCTCCGCTCTTGAGCGGCGCATAGACCGGGGTCTCCTGCCGCAGGACATAGATCACCATCGAATCTTTCGCGCAGGAGCGGTTCGAGGCCATCAGGCTGTAGCGGCCGTCGGGCGTGTCGCAGAACAGCAGGTCGTCCGCCGCCGAATTGTACGGAAAGCCCATGTTCCGGACATGGCCCCAGGCCTGTCGCTGCGGATCCCAGGTGGCGACATAGAGGTCATAGCCACCCATCCCGAACAGGCCGTCCGAGGCAAAATACAGCCGGCGGCCGTCGGGGGAAAGCATCGGGAAAATCTCGTTGCCCGGGGAGACGGCTTCGTCGCACACGGGCTCCGGCGTACTCCAGCGCGTGGTATCGACCGGCTCGCTGCGGACGATATCGTAGTCGCCGGCAGGCGTCTGCCGCGCCAGGTACAGGACCTGTGTTTCCTGCGGATACCAGTTCCGGTCACTGCCCCAGCCCCGGTCGGCCAGGTGGCTGTACCAGAGGAAAAAATCACTGCGCGCCACCCGTTTTTCAGCCACCACGGCCGGGTGGGCGGCATATTGCATGAGCACTTGCTGGTTTTCCGCCTCGATCTGGCGCTTCAAGGCCAGGCTGTCCACAGCCTGTCCGTGCAGCAACGTCGTCAGCATCAAGGCACTCGATAGCGTCAAAAACAATCTTTTCATTGGCTTGGGGCAGATTTTTCGACAACAAATTTAGGTAAATCCTTTAGATATTGGGAAAAAAGTGTAATTTTGCAGGCTACTTTCGAATAAAAGCGTATTTGAAATATTAATTTAAAAATAACACATTTATGCAAAGCAAAGGCGCCATTACATTTGTGGCCATTCTCATCGGCTTGGCCTGTGTGTTCCAGCTGTCTTTCACGGCTGCGACCGCCATACAGGAAAGCAAGGCTGCCAAAGCTGCCGACAAAGTCATCGAGCAGGTGCAGCAGAGTCCTTCGTTTGCAGAGGTTTCCGAACTGAACCGGGCATTCTACCTCGACTCCGTCCGGACGAACGCCAACAAGGCTTACCTCGACTCCATCGCAAGCAAGAAGGTTTACTTCAATTACACGTACAAGAATGTCAAGGAGAAGGAACTCAACCTCGGTCTTGACCTGAAAGGCGGTATGAACATCGTCCTTCAGCTCGACCTGGCCGAGCTCGTGCGTTCCTGCGCCCGCGAAAAGACAACGGAAGAATTCAACAAGGCCATGGCCCTCGCCCAGGAGCGTGCCGACCAGACCCATGAAGACTTCATCACCCTGTTCGCGGCAGCCTGGGACGAAGTGGCTCCCGGCAAACGCCTGTCTTTCGACATCGACCTCGACAAGCTCAGCGGTGACGTGAAGAACAAAGCGAAGGCAACCAACGACGAGATCATCGCCCTGCTCAAGGACGAGGCCAAGAGCGCCATCGACAACTCCTACCAGGTGGTCGAGCGCCGTGTCAACCAGTTCGGTGTGGCACAGCCCAACATCCAGAAAGTGGCCGGCACCGGCCGCATCCTGGTCGAGCTTCCGGGTGTGAAGGAGCCGGAGCGCGTGCGCAAGCTCCTGCAGGGTACCGCCTCCCTCGAATTCTGGGAGACCTACACCGCCCAGGAGATCCAGCCCTACCTCCAGGAACTCAACGAGACCATCCGTCTCCAGAACGAGGCGCTGGAATCCGCCGAGGGCAACGAGGAAACCAAGGTGGCTGAAAAGCCCGCCGAGGAAAAGAGCCTCGAAGATGAACTGGCCGCCGCCAGCGACGAGAAAGCCAGCGAAACCGAGGATTATATCCGCAAGGCCAACCCGGTCTTCAGCCGTCTCCAGATGTTCGGCGGCAATTCCGCCCTGCTGGGTATCGCCCACTACCGCGACACCGCCCAGATCAACACCTGGCTCGCCGCCAACCGCGGCCTCTTCCCGGGCGACTTCGTCCCGGCCTGGAGTTTCAAGGCCTTCGTCGGAGAGAATGTCCTTCCCGACACCTATTTTGAACTGATCGCCCTCAAGAGCCATGTCGGCAAGGGTCCCGCCCTCGACGGCAAGTACATCGCTTCGGCCAGCGTCAACTACAACCAGATGACCGGTGCGCCGGAAGTCAGCATGGCCATGAACAGCAAAGGCGCCATCGAGTGGGAAAACATCACCGGCGAGAACGTCGGTCACCAGATCGCCATCGTCATGGACGGCCAGGTCTATTCCTACCCGAACGTCCAGAGCAAGATCAGCGGCGGCAACTCCTCGATCTCGGGCAACTTCACCCAGCAGGATGCCGACGACCTTGCCAACGTGCTCAAATCCGGTAAACTGTCCACCCCCGCCCGCATCGTTCAGGAGCAGGTGGTCGGCCCGTCCCTGGGTAGCGCTTCCATCCGTGCCGGTATGATCTCGTTCATCATCGCCTTCATCCTGATCCTGATCTATATGGTCATCTTCTACCGCAAGGCCGGTGTGGCCGCCGATATCGCACTGCTCTGCAACGTGCTCTTCCTCTTCGGCGCCCTGGCATCCTTCGGTACGGTGTTCACCCTTTCGGGTATCGCCGGTCTGGTGTTGACGATGGGTATGGCCGTGGACGCCAACGTGATCATCTACGAGCGCGTCAAGGAAGAACTCAACGCCGGCAAGGCCCTGCGCCTGGCCATCAGCGACGGTTACAAGAACGCCTACTCGGCCATCCTCGACGGCCAGATCACGACGATCCTCACCGGTATCATCCTCTACGTCTTCGGCAGCGGTACCATCAAGGGCTTCGCCGCCGTGCTGGTCATCGGTATCATCACCTCGGTGCTGACCTCCATCTTCATCACCCGACTGATCTTCGAATCGCAGCTCAAACGCGGCAAGGACATCTCCTTCTACTCCAACTGGTCAAAGAACTTCCTCAAGAACACGCATATCGACTTCCTCGGCAAACGGAAGATGACCTACCTGATCTCCGGCGCCGTCTGCCTCATCTGCCTGGTGTTCATCTTCACCAAGGGCTTCTCCCTGGGTGTGGACTTCAGCGGCGGCCGTACCTACACGGTCCGTTTTGACCAGCAGGTCACGCCTGAGCAGGTGCGTGCAGCCCTCCTCGACGAGTTCGGCGAATCCTCCGAAGTCAAACAGTTCGGTGGTGCCTCCCAGATGCGTATCACCACCAAATACATGGTCGGCGACAAGTCCTCCGAGACGGACCGCCTCATTGAAGGCAAACTCTACAATGCCCTCAAAGGCTTCTACGCCAACGACCTGACCCTCGAAGGCTTCACCTCCACGCTTGAAAACCCGAACGGTATCATTTCGAGCGACCGCGTGGACGCCTCCATCGCCAGCGAGATGAAACGCGACGCCGTGATCGCCGTGATCATCGCCCTGATCGTGATCTTCGGTTACATCGCTTTCCGGTTCAAGAACTGGACCTGGGGTCTTGGCGGTGTCAGCTCGCTGATCCACAACTCGATCATCGTCATCGGCTTCTACTCGATCTTCAGCGGCATCCTGCCGTTCACCCTCGATGTGGACCAGACCTTCATCGCCGCTGTGCTGACCATCATCGGTTACTCGATCAACGACAACGTGGTGATCTTCGACCGTATCCGTGAGTACCGGACCCTGTTCCCGAAACGGCCGCTCGAACAGAACATCAACGAAGCTCTGAACTCGACCCTGTCGCGTACCATCAACACCTCTGTCAGTACGCTGCTCGTGCTGATCGCCATCGCCATCTTCGGCGGCGAAAGCATCCGCGGCTTCTCGGTCTCCCTGGCCCTGGGCGTGATTGTCGGTACCTACGCTTCGATCTTCATCGGTACGCCGATCATGTACGACCTCAACCGCAAGAAGATTGCAAAGGCTGAAAAGGCCAAATAAAGCCTGACAGCTATAGAAAGATGCCCGGTCTTGCTGAAGGCCGGGCATTTTTCTTATCCTAATCGCTCCACGAGCTCGCGCTTCCGCCGTTCCTGCAGGTGTGCATAGACCTGTGTCACCTTCACGTCCTGATGTCCCAGCAGCTCCTTGATCTCATAGATCGTAGCCCCTTTGTCGAGCAACATGGTGGCAAAGGTGTGTCGCCCCATGTGGGTTGACAAGGATTTGTTGATGCCAGCCCGAACGGCCATTTTCTTCAGTTGCAGGTTGATACGGGAGGTCGCATAGACCAGTGAGCGGGATACGGAAAAACCATCGGTTGCGGGCTGGAAGTCCTGCAGGAACGGGAAGACATGGTCTTGTTCGTGCGAAAAGATGGTTCGATAACGTGCCAAAACTTGTGCAACCGCCGTGGCAACCGGAATCTCCACCTCCTTGTGGGTCTTCTGCATCCGGATACGGATATAGCTGCCGTCATAGTCACACCACCGCAGCTGGAGCAGGTCACTGACGCGGAGCCCGGTCCGGCATTCCACGAAAAAAATATCGCGGGCCGCTGCCATCTCGCTCTCTCTCCGCAGGCGCAACGCCATCATCCGTTCGATTTCGTCTTCCAGCAGATAATTCCGGCGGGTCTGTTCCCGCGTCAGGCTCAGATGATGGCAAGGATTATCTTTTATCCCCGCCTCTTCGAGCAGACTGGCCAGGATCTTGACATTTTCAACCATCGTATTGTGACTATTCCCTATCTTCTCAAGCAGAAATGTCTGGAAACCCCGCATCATTTCCGGCGTCACGCGGTTGGCTGCGACCTGTTTTCCGCCCAGATAGCAGGAAAATTTGCGCAGGGTAGCCCGCGTGTTTCGATAACACGAATAGCGACCTTCCGCCTTCAGCTTCTGGAGCCGCTTTTCTCCCAAATCGAAAATATTTTCCCGACCAGGATTCTTGAATAGTTTTATTATGTCCATTTTTGCGATATTTTGAAAGTTATATATGCAAAGTAACAAAAAAAGATTGACTGCTGCCGGCAGTCTTTTCACTTCCTGTATCCAGCAGGTTGAGCCGGAAGGCATCAAGGCCCTCCGCGACGCCAAGGCTCGGTACTACGACGCACTCTCTCAGCTGCGTGGCAAGGACGGTGTCCTCCGCGAGGCTGAGGCTGCCCTGAAGCAGGCTGAGGCCGCCCTGAAGCAGGCTGAAGCTGCTCATCAGCAGGCTGTTACGGATGCCTACACGAAGATGCAGGCTCTGGAGCGTGAACTGAAAGAACTCGAAATCGCCGGGAAGACGATGGAGATGGAACTCCGCGCTGCTCAGATCGAAGCTGCGATCGACGCTCTCCAGAAACAGATGGAGCTCGCCAACAAGCAGCACGAGATCGACCTGATCAACAAGCAGGCTGCGAAAGCCAAAGCTGAGGAGAAGCTCCGCGTTGTCCTTCGTGACATCGCTCTCCAGGCCCAGGATCTGACCGCTGCCGAGAAGGAAGCTGTCATCGGTGCTGCTACCGCTTACCTGGAAATCTGGGAAGCTGTCCAGGATCAGAAGATCAAGGTGAAGGAAGCCCAGTGGGCACTTGATTCCATCAAGAATGCCGTCACGCTTGCAAAGAACAACAAGGACTATGCTTGGGATAGCGAAACCCACTCCTATCAGAAACTTGTTGACCTGTACAGCCGCGCTATCGAGCGTGCCAAGGGTTACATCGCCGAAGACGAAGAGGCCCTCAAGAATGTTCCTGAGCTCCCCGACGTGGACGCTTGGAATGCTGAACTGCAGGCCTATCAGGCTGCTGCTGGCGCTGCTGAATACAGCCGTCACGAACTGACCCAGGAAGCTGCCGCTTACTATGTGACCTATGTGCACGACGGTGTGAAGGCTTACAACGACGCCATCGACGCTTGGGTTGATGACAACCCTGCTTACGGCAAACCTGGTGACAAGCCGAAATATAAGGAAGGCCAGTCTGTTTATACCTTGTTGAACGATGTCAAAAAGAATAAGATTGACGACAAGGCACACCAGGCTGGTGAGACGTTCGGCGCCGCTTCGACTTCTAAATTGGTTGACCTTCCTGAACTTGAATATCCTAACCCTCTTACCCCGGCTTTTGCCAAATTTGACCTGCTGCTCGACAGCTACAAATCAATAGTTGTTGATGGTTCTACTGTAGAACTCTATAAAGATGGTGTTTTGACCATTGATGCTGATATGAAGGATTTTATCCTTGGCGATAATGAGGGAACGGTCGACAGCCAGATTCTTACTCGTTACGACGAGAATGGAAATCCCTATAAAGCCGCCACTGCCAGCTATGGTCTTTGGGGAGCCTATTCTGTTCTGGAGCGCGAAAAAGTTCTTTACGCAGAAGATCTCGATGATCTGGAAACTGTCAAAAAACAGCGTGATGCCGCTAAGAAGATCTGGGAAGAGCATCGTGATACGCTGAAAAATGGTATCCTTGCATATGAACCTTATGTAACGGCTATGGAAAAGCTTGCGGATGCCAAGAAGAATGAGAGCAATCAAGGCGATGCGATGGTCGCTGCCATTGAAGAACTTATCGAAGCTCTTGCCTCTGTCAATTCGACCGATCTTTCCAGGAATGACTCTGTCCGTATTGTGAAGGCATTCGCTTCCTTCGCACAAGCTCGTGAAGACTTTCTGGTTTACAAGAACGAGAAGAAGGCTGATGCCCTCCGTAACTACCGTTACTACTACTACGGCGCAGGCAAGAAAGGTGGTGAGACCGTTGTTGACTCTGTTCTCTTTACCAAGCTGACGTACGATGACTTGTTGAAAGATAAGTATGGCTACACTGTGGCTGATGCAGACAAGGTCTATGGAGGTGACGATACAAAAGAATACGCAATTGGTCACATTGCACGCCAGCTGCTCAACGAAGACTATGGCAGTGAGATTCTGAAAGATCCCAAAAACTGGAATTTCGCTGGTTGTAATCTTAATTCTGTGATTGCCGGACACAATGCTTTCTATGGAGAGTATAAATATGTTCCCGCCACTTCTGAAGATCCTGCCTATATGTTGGAACTCGATCCTGGCGTAAAATATGAATCAAAAGCCCTTAAGAATGCTCGTAAGGCTGTGACAGATGCAATCGGTCGTTACAAAGTGATTTACGAGAATTTCTGGGCGGCAAGCTGGCCTTGTGCGATTACTTACGAATCCACAGAAAAGGAAGTTAAAAATCAGGTGAAGAAGGAGCTTGATGTCGAACGCTACACGGAAGATACTTTCATGACTCCGTTCAATGCGGTTTCTTTCAATGATGCTGGCGAGATCATCTTCTCTAAAGCCATTGCAGCCATTCTCGGCACTGTCGATAATACTACTCTGCCTGCTGGCACTTCCTCTGACTTTGGAGGAAAAGGGACTACTGATAATACTGGTAGTGACTTGCAGAAAGCTGGTGTCGTCGATAAGGACAAAGACCTTGTCTTCGGTTCAACTTCTTCTGCCTCGAAACTCTTTAATGTTGATCTGTTCAATGACGCGAAAGGCAAGCCTGCCTTCGACCTTAATCGCACTGATTTCTACAACTACATGGTTGCCGAATATCGCGTTTGGCTTGCTGAGAACCCTGCGGATGCAGACTTGGTGGTCATCAAGGGATGGATTGAAGACGTTGCGGCCGCTATTGATGCAGCCAACGAAGGTAACATCGCTCTCGCCAAGAAGGCCTACGAAGCCGACCTTGCCGTCTATGAAGCAAATAAAGCCAATTACGACAAGTATCTGGCTGCCCTCAAAGAGTTTACTGGCACGAAATCCAATGGTGATCCCATCGGTCTGAAGTATATTACCAACTCTTATGTCGATGTGACTTCGATCCAGTACAAGTTCCAGTTGATCGATGTGGTTAATGGCAAATGGATCAGCTCCCTCAAGGGTGGTCAGCTCGAACTTGCCAACAAATATTTCCCTGAGTTCCCTGAGAAACTGAACGACTGGTATGAGCGTAATGAGAAAATTACCGATGACGTCGATCACGCTCAGATCCTGATCGCTGCCCTGAAGCCGGCTTACTTCGCCGCTGCCAAGGCCGCCGGTTATGTGGCCGAACTTGAAGTTGACGGCACTACCTTCGATGATCTGATGGATGCTTACAAAGCTGCCCGCAAGGCTTACGTTGACGCCCTCGAGGCTGACATCGAAGCCCAGGAAGCTGAGATCGACAAGAACATGAAGCTCATCGCTGACTTTGAAAGTGGTGCTCCCGCTCTTGATATCCTCGTTGCCAAGGCTCAAGCTGATTACGACAAGGAAGCCAAGAAGCTCTCCACGATGGAAGAAGTCCTGAAGGGTGCCCGCGAGAACCTCGAGCGTATCTTAAAGTACATCGAGACCCTCGGTGCGAACTTCGTGATCATCCCGACCGATCTTTAATCGACGAACCCCAATCTTAACGCAACAAAAAAACGTTTCCTAAAACGGACAATATGTTGAAAAGATTAAGCATACTTATCATGACGCTCCTCCTGGTTGTGCCTGCTATGGCACAACCTCAGGAGAGTTGTGAGTGTGTGTTTGGACCGAAGGCGGGACAGTGGCAGTTCAACTTCAATGTTGGCGCCGGCCAGTTCTTCAACGACTTCACGGGGCTGTACTACATGCTTCCGGAAGAAGACGGTACTGCAATGGGCATCGGCATCAACGCCGAGACCATCGGTACGAACTACGGCCTGGGCAACGCCTACATCAGCAGTGACCTGTCTACGACGCTTGCCAACACGGGAAGCCTCAACTACACGTTGAAGAACTTCTCCGTGGGTGCGAAGTATTTCATCACGGACCACATCAACATCAACCTCAGCGGTGCGTATATCATGAATATCCAGCCCGACAAGCCGTTCATCGAGGGCGAGAGCTTCTCGCTGAACCGCGACGACTTCGGACTGAATACCGATCCGAGCTATACGCCTGCCAAAGTGGATGTGAGTGACATCTACGCGAGCAAAGCCATCCTTGGCGCGGTGACCAACCGTCTGTTCGTGCAGCTGGGAAGTGAGTACTACTTCAACACGAAGAACCAGCGTATCTTCCCTTACCTGGGCATTTTCGGCCAGTTCAAGATGGCCCGCATCGAGAGTTACTATCCGTACACGGGTATGTACTACGACAATGAAGTCCACGATGCGGCCCTTGTCGGCGATCCTGCCTTCGAGGAAGTTGACCTTTGGCTCGTCAACCGTGGCGGCCAGGCGCTGGGCTTCGGCGGCGGCATCAACTTCGGTGTTGAATATGCGCTGATGGAAGGCCTGTTCATCGGGGCTGAGGTTGCTCCGGTCTGCTACCAGTACACGCTGCTGCACCTGCAGATCGCCGGCCAGGATGCCTACTATGCGATGAACCACAACCTTCGCGCTTTCGCCTATCCACAACTCACAATTGGTGTAAGATTCTAAAACCTCGCGGGATGGCCGGTTCCGTGCCGGCAGTCTCAACAGTACTGATAAATCAAGGGTGACCTTTCTCGGTCACCCTTCATTTTTAGTTTATTTAGCTTTGCTTACACCCACTGAAAGATTGCAATCGTGACGATGGCGGCGGGAGCCAGATAGCGGACCAGGAAGGTGATCGTGTCGATGAGCCAGGCAGGGATGCGAAGAGTCCCGCTGTTGGTCAGTTCATCGTGGATGACCTGGCGGCCGAGTTTCCAGCCCACGAAGAGGACGACCAGCAGGCCGCCGATGAGCATCAGAATATTGGCCGAAACAAAGTCGAACAGGTCGAAGATAGTCTTGCCGAAAATCTTCCAGTCACGCAGCACACCCATGGAGAGAGAGCACAGGCAGCCCAGGATCCAGAGTACGGACAGACTGATCGCGACAGCGCTGCGACGCTTGATATGGAACTCTTCGATGCAGAAGGCGACGATCACCTCCAGCAGCGAGATCGAAGAAGTCACAGCGGCAAGCAGCAGGGCGACAAAGAAAAGGATCGCAATGACACCGCCCAGGGGAAGCTGGCTGAAAATATGCGGCAACGTAATGAACACCAGGCCGGGACCTTCGCCGGGACTGATGCCGTAGGCAAAAACAGCCGGCATGATGGCACAGCCCGCAATCAAGGCAAACATCGTGTCGGCAAGGGCCGTCTGGGCGGATATGGACACAATCTTCTCCTTGCGGGAAACATACGAACCGTAGGTGATGGCCATGCCACTGCCCAGCGAGAGCGAGAAAAACGCCTGTCCGAGGGCCGCCAGGAAAGTATTGGCCGTCACTTTCGACCAATCCGGTTTGAAGAGGTAGTCAATGCCGGCTCCGGCGTCCGGCAGCGTGAGCGAACGCACGGCTATACCGATGATAATCAGGAACAACAGCGGCATCATCACTTTCGAGAATTTCTCGATGCCGTTCTTGACGCCCAGGATGACAATCAGGCCTGAAAGCAAGAGGAATATCGTATGGCAGACCAGCGGCTGCCAGGACGACGCGGCAAAATCCGAGAAAATGGAGGAGAGGGCCGCACTGTCACCGCCCCGCGTAAAGTCAAAGCGGAAGGCTTTGAAAAGATACTCGATGCCCCAGCCGCCGACTACGGAATAAAACGAGAGGATCATCACGCAGCACAAGACCGCCAGAATGCCCGCAAAACCCCAGCGGCTTTCCGGCGCCAGCTTCTTGAAAGCCCCCCGGGCATTGGCCTGGCTCCGGCGACCGATGATGAATTCGGACATCAGGATCGGAATACCGATCAGGATGACGAATGCCAGATAGATGATAATGAAAGCCGCACCGCCGTTTTCGCCGACCAGGTAGGGAAAGCGCCAGAGATTGCCCAGTCCGACGGCGGAACCGGCCAGGGCGACCAGGACGCCGAAAGAACTGCCGAAATTGTCGCGGGAACCGTGATGATGCGCAGGCTGCGCACTATTTGCGTCTTTCATAGAGCAGGAATGTATAGTCGAAACCCGAGGCTTCATCGTGATAACGGATACTTCGGAGGACTTCCTGCCACTGGGCGGGATCGATGTCGGGGAAGAAGGCGTCTGCCGGTTCCACGACCGTATGGATGCGCGTCACGTACACCCGGTCGGCCCGTCCGATCATCTGGCGGTACATCATGCCACCGCCGATGATGAATATCTCGCGGACTCCGGCGGCCGCGGCGAGGGCATCGTCGGGCGAGGAAAAGAATTCCGCGCCGGAGGCCCGGTCGGCTTCGGTCACCGGCTGGTCTGAGACAACCAGATTGCGCCGGCCCGGAAGCGGACGGCCGTTAAACGAGCGCCAGGTGGCCAGTCCCATGATGACCGGGTGGCCCATCGTGATGCGTTTGAAATACTGGAAATCGGCGGAAATGTGCCACGGAATCAGACCGCGGTATCCGATGGCGTTGTTCTCGGCGGCTGCGCCGATCAGGCTGATGTTATCTTTCATACGGCAACGGGGGCTTTGATGGCCGGCCAGGGATCGTAGCCGGTCAGGGTGAAATCTTCATAAACAAAATCCAGCAGGTTTTTCCGTGCGGGATTGAGGGTCATGGTCGGAAGCGGGCGCGGCTCGCGGGATAGCTGGAGCGCCACCTGCTCGTGATGGTTGGAATAGATATGGACATCGCCGAAGGTATGGACGAAATCGCCGGGTTTGAGGTCGCAGACCTGTGCCACCATCATTGTCAGCAGGGCATACGAAGCGATATTGAAGGGGACGCCCAGGAACACATCGGCGCTGCGCTGGTAAAGCTGGCAGCTGAGACGCCCCTGCGAGACATAGAACTGGAACAGCGTATGGCAGGGCGGCAGGGCCATCTTGTCCACTTCTGCGGGATTCCAGGCTGAGACGATCAGGCGCCGGCTGTCGGGATTGCGCCGGATCTGCGCCACCACGTCGGAAAGCTGGTCGATGGTCCGGCCGTCCGGCGCGGGCCAGGAACGCCACTGGTGTCCGTACACAGGGCCCAGTTCACCGTTTTCATCCGCCCATTCATCCCAGATGGAAACACCGTGTTCCTTCAGGTAACGGATGTTGGTGTCGCCGGCGATGAACCAGAGCAGTTCATAGATGATGGATTTCAGGTGGACTTTCTTGGTGGTCAGCAGCGGAAAACCTTCGGACAGGTCAAAGCGCATCTGGTAGCCGAAAACGCTGGTCGTGCCGGTCCCGGTCCGGTCGCCCTTGAAGACGCCGTTTTTTTCAATATGCCGCAGCAGGTCGAGATATTGCTTCATAACTTCAAATATACGAATTTTTCAACGATTTATCCGCAAAACAATCGGAAGATGGTCGGACAGCCCGCCATTGTAATGCGGACCGCTGTAGGTCCGACGCGGTTTGACGCCCAGCCATGCCTTGTCGGGCTCCAGCAGGAAAGGGGGCGCAAAGACCCGCATGGCCGCTTCCAGCGCGGGGGAAACGAAAAAATGGTCGATCTGCTCCCAGCGGCCGTGATATTTCAGTGTGCCCGGCGCGTCAGGGGCGTCCGACGACGTATCCCGGAATGCGGGAAGCAGGCCGCGTACGCAAGCCCCGGTATCGTTGAAATCGCCCATCACGACGATCCGGCGCTGCGGATCTGCTGCAAGCAGGGAATCGGCGGCTGCCTCCAGCACCGCCAGGGCCGCTGCGCGCCGCCCGTCCGAGGTGCGGGCACCGCCCCGTTTGGAAGGAAGATGGACGACAAAGACATGAAGCGCCGCCCGGTCGGAGCCGGGGATCTCATTCAGCCGCACATACAGGATGTCCCGCGTCACAACGCCCGGCACCTGCAAAGAATCCACCGCCGCCACGCGGAAAACATCCTTCCGGTAAAGCAGCGCCACATCGATGCCGCGCTCATCCGGCGACTCCCGGTGCACGAAACCATAGCCCAGCTCTTCAAGCAGTGTCTTGCGCACCAGCTGGGACACCACCAGCCGGTTCTCCACCTCGGCCAGGCCTACGAGTGCGGGCAGTTCACCCCACACATCCCCTGCCGCCAGGATTGTCTGCGCAATCCCGTCGCGCTTGGCTTCAAAGCGCGGCCACGTCCAGTGCCGCTGAGCAACGGACGTGAACTCGTCATCGTTTTTCAGAGGATCGTCGAAAGGATCGAACAGGTTTTCGACATTCCAGAACATCACGACGGCCACCAGGGCCGTGAAAATCTCCCGCCACATAGCACGTATCTTTTCTACAAAGATACGGATTTTGTCAATTCAACAAATTCTTCGACGGAAAGTTGTTCGGGACGCGCATCGAGATACGGGATGTAATCCGGCAGCTTGGGCAGGGTCGCCAAAACGGGTTTCAGGGAATTCCGGATGGTCTTGCGGCGCTGGTTGAACGTCGTCTTGACCACTTTTTTAAAGAGATCTTCATCGCAGTCGAGCGTGGTCCGCCCGTTCCGGGTCAGCCGGATGACGGCACTTTTGACCTTGGGTGGCGGCATGAAAGACCCCTCCCCGACCGTGAACAGGTATTCGATGTCATACCAGGCCTGGAGCAGGACGGACAGGATGCCGTAGGTCTTCGAGCCGGGGCCGGCCGCAAGGCGCTCGGCCACTTCTTTCTGCACCATGCACACCACTTCCGGGACCTGCTGGCGGTAGTCCAGCACCTTGAAGAAGATCTGCGAGGAAATATTGTAGGGAAAATTGCCGATAACGGCAAAATCGGCCGGAAACAGCCGCGTCAGGTCGAGCTTCAGGAAATCGGCCTCATACAGCGACGGCGCCAGCTTGGGAAAGTGTTCCAGCAGGTAGCGGACCGACTCGCCGTCGATTTCCACGACTTTCAGCCCGATTCCGGGATCCTGGAGCAGATACTGCGTGAGCACGCCGGTCCCCGGACCGACCTCCAGCACAGGCCCGCGGCTGCGGAGTGCAGCCACGATGGCCTGTGCGACACTTTGGTCGGTGAGGAAATGCTGCCCGAGGGCTTTCTTGGGCCGGACAGGCTGCATCACTTGGCGATGAAATACTTATACATCCGGGCGATACCCTGGTGGAGGACATTGTCCTGTCCCTCGCCGTCGTGGGCACCGCTGCAGATGATCACAAAGCCATACTTCTCTTCAGGATTGAAGAACATGGCGCTGCTCAGGCCGTAGGCGCCGCCCGTATGGCCCACGAGGGTGACACCGGGCACATAATCGTCGGCCAGCCAGAGATTCAGGCCATAGTGCTGGGCCTCGGAACGTTCGACCTGCATGTTGCGGGAGCTCTCTTCGGAGATGATCCGGACACCGTCGGGCGTGGTACCGTAATTCATGTGCATCGTCATGTAGCGGGCCAGGTCGAGGGCGGAGATCTTCATGCCGCCGGTCGGCGAGAAGATCAGGGCATCGTGGCCCATCGTATAGTTGGCCACCTGCTCGCTGCGCGGGGCATAGGCGTCGGCGTAATTGTCCACGAACTTGCCCTCCTTCGCATTCCAGTCATAGAGGTGTGCGAAACGGCTCTTGTCGAGCGAGTCCACGCAATAGCCGCCGTACAGGTCCAGCGGACGGAGCACGTGATTGACCACATACTGGTCGAAGCGTTCGCCCGAGACCCGTTCCAGGATGGTCCCGGCCATATTGAGGTTGAGGTTGCAGTACTCGTAGCTGCCGCTGCCCGGCTCATAGTCGTTATAGCATTTGCCGGCATCGGGATTGACATCCGGGTTGATGATGTCGATGGTGGACCAATAGCCCAGGTCGTCATTGATGCTCGACGTGTGGGAAAGCAGCATCTCCAGCGTGATCGGAGTATCGGGGAACTTGGGATTCCGCACCTTGAAACCGATCAGGTCGCTCACGTCGTCGGTCAGCTTCACGCGGCCCTGTTCGACCTGCTGGAGCAGGCTGGTGGCGGTGAAAGACTTGGAGATGGAGGCGATGCGGAAGATCGTCTGGTCATCCACAGGCTCCTTTGTCGCGAGGTCTTTCACCCCGAAATTATGATGGTAAATGATCTGGTTGTCCTTCACGACGGCGCAGCTGACGCCGACGGCTTCGATTTCAGCAAGATATGCTTCCATATCTTTTTCAAATTCCTTTTCGGGCTTTTGGCAGCCGGAAAGCAGCAGGGCGGCCATAAGGCCGGCAGCAAGAAGGCGTTTTTTCATTTTTTTATGGTTTTATCGGTTTTGTTGCGCATCAATTCGACTTTCCTGTCGAAAATTCTCCTACAAAGATAGTATTCTGCGTCGATTTTTTCGGTATTTTTGTTCGCAATGAAAGAGAAAAAACCAGCGGAAGCCTCTCCGGCTACGCCCATGCTCAAGCAATATTTCGAGATCAAGGCCCAGTATCCCGAAGCGATCCTGCTGTATCGCGTCGGCGATTTCTATGAAACCTACGGCGATGACGCCCTCAAGGCAAGCCGCCTGCTGGGTATCGTGCTCACGCGGAAGTCCTCCGGTGGCGGCAGTTTCATCGAAATGGCCGGTATCCCCTACCACGCCATCGACAACTACCTGCCCCGCCTGGTCCAGGCGGGCTGCAAAGTAGCCGTCTGCGACCAGCTGGAAGACCCGAAACTGACCAAGAAACTGGTGAAGCGGGGCGTGACGGAACTTGTCACGCCGGGTGTGGCCTACAACGACAATCTGCTCAAAGCCGGGGAAAACAACTGGCTGGCTGCCCTGTCTTTCAGCGGGAAAGAAGCCGGCATGGCCTTCCTGGACATTTCGACCGGCAGTTTCCGGCTGACCCAGGGTTCGCTCGAATATGCCGATGTCCTGCTCAGCACCATGGCGCCCCACGAGATCCTGGTCGAACGCTCCTTCCTCGACGGATTCCGCCAGCGCTTCGGCAACCGTGCCTGCATAACGCCGCTCGATCCCTGGACATTCGTGCCGGAAGCCGCCTACAAGAAAGTCTGCTCCCAGCTGGAAACCGGTTCCCTCAAGGGATTCGGCGTGGAGGGTATGCCGCAGGGCATCGCTGCGGCCGGCGCCATTCTCTTTTATCTGGAAATGACGCAGCATACGGCGCTGGGGCACATCAAGTCCCTATCCCGCATCGACGAGGGCGCCTATGTCTGGATGGACCGCTTTACGCTCCGCAACCTGGAAGTGTTCCAGTCGCTGGCCGGTGCCGAAGGCCGTTCCCTCATTGAAGCCGTGGACCGCTGCTGCACCCCGATGGGAAAGCGCCTGCTTCGCGCCTGGCTCTCGATGCCGCTCAAAGATATTGCACGGCTCAACGAACGCTACGACACCGTGGACGCCTTCCTGTCCGACGGGGAAATGCGTACGGCCGTCCGGGAAGAACTCGGGGAAGTCGGCGACCTGGAACGCATCGTGGCCAAAGCGGCGGCAGGGCGGCTGCTGCCGCGCGAAGCGCTGCAGCTGGCCCGCGCCCTGCACAGCAGCGCCGCCATCCGTGCGACCATCGCCAAGCCGGAACTGGCCGCCTGGTGCGAGTCGCTGGATGACTGTACGGCGCTCTCCGAACGGATCACCCGGACGCTGCTGCCCGATGCCGCCGCCGCCCTGGGCAAGGGCGACGTCATCGCTGCCGGCATATCAGCCGACCTGGACAAGCTTCGCGACACGCTGCACAACGGCAGGCAGATCCTGCTCGACATCCAGCAGCGCGAACGCGATGCGACCGGAATCTCGTCCCTGAAGATCGGCTACAACAACGTCTTCGGCTATTATCTGGAAGTGCGCAATGCGTTCAAGGACAAGGTTCCTGCCGAGTGGATCCGCAAACAGACCCTGGTCGGTGCCGAACGCTATATTACCGCCGAACTCAAACAATACGAAGAGACCATCCTCGGTGCCGAACAGCGCATCCTCGAACTGGAAACACGGCTGTACGGCGAACTGGTCGAGGCCGTCCGCCGGGAAATCCCCGCCATCCAGCACAACGCCGGCACGCTCGCCCAGCTCGACGTGCTCGCGGGATTCGCGCTGCTCGCGGACGACCGGCATTATTGCCGTCCCGTCCTGGATGACTCGCTGACGCTCGACATCAAGCAGGGACGCCATCCCGTCATCGAACAGCTGATGCCCGACGGCGAAGAATATGTGGCCAACGACCTGCATCTGGACAGCAGCGGTCAGCAGATCATCATCCTCACCGGCCCGAATATGGCCGGAAAATCGGCGTTTCTGCGGCAGACCGCCCTGATCTGCCTCCTAGCCCAGACAGGCTGCTTCGTGCCCGCAAAAAGCCTGAAAATGGGCATTGTTGACAAGATTTTCACCCGGGTCGGCGCTTCGGACAATATTTCCCGCGGAGAATCGACCTTCATGGTCGAAATGCTGGAGACAGCCACCATCCTGAACAACCTGTCCGACCGCTCCCTGGTCCTGCTCGACGAGATCGGACGCGGCACCAGCACCTTCGACGGCATGTCCATCGCCTGGTCCATCGTGGAGTACCTCCACGCCCGCTCCAAGGCCAAAACGCTCTTCGCCACACACTACCACGAACTCAACGAACTTGAGAAACGTTGTGCCCGCGTCCGCAATTACCACATTGCCGTCAAGGAAATGGACGGACAGGTCATTTTCCTGCGGAAGCTGCAGCCCGGCGGCGTTGCGCACAGCTTCGGCATCCATGTCGCCCGACTGGCCGGTATGCCCTCGGACGTCGTGTACCGGGCCGAAAAGAAACTCCGTGAGCTGGAATCGGCCGCCCCCGACCTTTCGGGCGAGCGCGCCGCTGCGGCCTCCCAAGGCGTCCAGCTGTCGCTCTACCAGCTTGATGACCCGTTGCTACTGGACATCAAGGATGAACTCGCCCGTATGGATATCAACAAAATGTCGCCGCTGGATGCCTTCGACGCCCTGCGGGGACTCAAAAAGAAAATCGGACTGTAAAAAGACCGAAGCGAAAGATTTGTGATGACCGATTCATTCCTGCAGGCCTTCAGGGAACTGAAGGCCGACCGCTTCCGTACGCTGCTCTCGCTGCTGGGCGTCGCCGTCGGTATCTTTTCAATCGTGGCCGCCCTGACCCTGGTCGATTCCCTCCAGGCCTCCGTGCGGGAAGGTTTTGCGGCATACGGCAGCGATATTCTGTTTGTGGACCGCGAACCGCTGGAGCCAGACCTCGATGAAGACGGAAGTTTCCGCTGGTGGATGTATGCGGGGAGACCGGCCGTCAGCTGGCAGGATTACAGCTTCCTGAAGGAGAAGGGACAGCAGGCTTACCAACAGATTGCCTTTGTATCCTATGGCATCCATACGGTAGGCGTAGCGGGCGACTGGCGGCTGCTCGTACCGCAAACGATCGTACAAGGCCGCGGATTCACGCCTGGAGAGCTTGCTGAAGGAGCTGCCGTGGCAGTCGTAGGCGCAGAGGCAGAAGCAAATCTCGGCGAGAAAATCTGGCTCGACGGCCAACGATACGAAGTGATCGGCATTTTCGGGAAAGCCGGCCTGACGACGGTAAGCCCCGTTGACATCGATGCGCTGAGGCTGATTCCCGCCCGTGGGCAGCAGGGCCCCGTAATAAGGAGCAGTATCCTGCTCTCAGCTGCGGACAGGGAAGCAATCCGGAGCCTTATGCGGACAGCAAGAAGACTTACCCCGCTTGACCCGGATAATTTCGCTTTGAATAAACTGTCCTTCCTGATGGAAGAAATGAACAGTCTGTTCACGCTCGCAGCGAAACTGGGATGGATTATCGGCCTGTTTGCCTTGCTTTCCGGAGGATTCGGAATAGCAAACATGATGTATGTTTCAGTGGAAGAAAGGCGTCCGCAAATAGGTATCCGCAGAGCTTTGGGGGCGAAAAGAGAGACAATCATCCGGACATTTCTGGAAGAATCCGTAGCGCTGTCCTTGTTGGGAAGTATCCTGGGAATCGGGCTTACGGCTTTGCTCTTTGAAATCTTGAATCTGACACTCAAAAAAGGAATAAACTTCGCCTTGACGCCGCGTGCTGCATGTACTGGCCTAATAATCGCGTTGACTGTCGGTCTTGTCTTTGGTCTCGCTCCGGCAAGAGCCGCTGCTAACCTCTCGCCAGTAGAAGCGATGAACAGCTATAAAAAATGAAGGGTGACCTAACAGGGTCACCCTCGATTTATCAGTACTGTTGAGACTGCCGGCACGGAACCGGCCGTCCCGCGAGGTTTTAGAATCTTACACCAATTGTGAGTTGTGGATAGGCGAAAGCGCGAAGGTTGTGGTTCATCGCATAGTAGGCATCCTGGCCGGCGATCTGCAGGTGCAGCAGCGTGTACTGGTAGCAGACCGGAGCAACCTCAGCCCCGATGAACAGGCCTTCCATCAGCGCATATTCAACACCGAAGTTGATGCCGCCGCCGAAGCCCAGCGCCTGGCCGCCACGGTTGACGAGCCAAAGGTCAACTTCCTCGAAGGCAGGATCGCCGACAAGGGCCGCATCGTGGACTTCATTGTCGTAGTACATACCCGTGTACGGATAGTAACTCTCGATGCGGGCCATCTTGAACTGGCCGAAAATGCCCAGGTAAGGGAAGATACGCTGGTTCTTCGTGTTGAAGTAGTACTCACTTCCCAGCTGCACGAACAGACGGTTGGTCACCGCGCCAAGGATGGCTTTGCTCGCGTAGATGTCACTCACATCCACTTTGGCAGGCGTATAGCTCGGATCGGTATTCAGTCCGAAGTCGTCGCGGTTCAGCGAGAAGCTCTCGCCCTCGATGAACGGCTTGTCGGGCTGGATATTCATGATATACGCACCGCTGAGGTTGATGTTGATGTGGTCCGTGATGAAATACTTCGCACCCACGGAGAAGTTCTTCAACGTGTAGTTGAGGCTTCCCGTGTTGGCAAGCGTCGTAGACAGGTCACTGCTGATGTAGGCGTTGCCCAGGCCGTAGTTCGTACCGATGGTCTCGGCGTTGATGCCGATGCCCATTGCAGTACCGTCTTCTTCCGGAAGCATGTAGTACAGCCCCGTGAAGTCGTTGAAGAACTGGCCGGCGCCAACATTGAAGTTGAACTGCCACTGTCCCGCCTTCGGTCCAAACACACACTCACAACTCTCCTGAGGTTGTGCCATAGCAGGCACAACCAGGAGGAGCGTCATGATAAGTATGCTTAATCTTTTCAACATATTGTCCGTTTTAGGAAACGTTTTTTTGTTGCGTTAAGATTGGGGTTCGTCGATTAAAGATCGGTCGGGATGATCACGAAGTTCGCACCGAGGGTCTCGATGTACTTGAAGATACGCTCGAGGTTCTCGCGGGCACCCTTCAGGACTTCTTCCATCGTGGAGAGTTTCTTGTTCTCCTTGTCGAGGTCGGCCTGAGCCTTCGCGATGTCGATGTCAGCCTGGCTGTCAGCGCTCTCGAAGTCGGCGATGAGCTTCATGTTCTTGTCGATCTCAGCTTCCTGGGCTTCGATGTCAGCCTCGAGGGCGTCAACGTAAGCCTTGCGGGCAGCCTCGTAGTTCTTGATCAGCGTGTCGTAGTCGGTAGCTTCGAGCTCGTCGGCATAACCGGCAGCCTTGGCAGCGGCGAAGTAAGCCGGCTTCAGGGCAGCGATCAGGATCTGAGCGTGAGCGATGTCATCGTTGATTTCTTCGTTCTCCTCATACCATTCGTTCAGTTTGGCAGGGAATTCAGGGAAGAATTTCTCAGCGAATTTCAGCTGCTCACCACCGAGGGTCTTCACCCATTCACCGTCGATGACGTTGACGAGTTCGAACTTGTACTGGATGGAAGCAACGTCAGGATAGCTACCGGTGATCTTCTTGATGCCGTTGATGACATCCTTCTCACCTTCCTTGTGCGTGCCGGTGAATTCCTTCAGGGCAGCCTGGTACTCATCGTAAGCAGCTTTCTTCTTGTCGTAAGCGGCTTTGTCCTTGTTGTACTGCTCGACAGCCTTGTCGTAAGCCTTCTTGGCAGCAGCAGCGGCGTCTTCAGCCTGAGCGTCGAACGCAGCGGCAACGGCCTCAACCCAAGCCTGGATCTCGGCGATGTCACCAACGGCCGGGTTCAGCGCGAGCTGATAGAGGTATTCAGCGTACAGATAGACATTGATGTCGGTCGGGTCAGCGGCGGTACCGAAGACCACGGAGTCGTCGGAGCCACCGAAGAAGGTCAGGTTGGCAGCCTTCGGCTGGGTAGCGGCCTTGTCAACAGAACCGAGGATGGCGCCGAGGGCGTTCGTTCCGGTCGGGACATAAGCGGCATCCCAAGCGTTCGGGATGATGAACGGTTCGGTGAAGGTACCGAGGGTGTAGCTTTCGATATCGGTATCCGGGTTGGCTTTGATGGCAGCCTTGACAGCCTTCTCGGTCATGTCGGAAGTGATGGTACCGGCAGCCGGCCAGGTCTCGTTCCAGTAGCGCTCGTAGCACTTCTGGTAGCCAGCGATAGCGTCGTCGACAGCCTTCTTGGCAGCCGTCACGGCAGCGGAGCTGTACGGAGTGTCCATACCGTCGTTCAGCACGAAGTGAGCGTCACCAGCACCCGGAGCGGATTCAGGGACATACTTGTAGAGGGTGTAGAACGCCTTGCAGTTGTCGTCGTTGATGTTGGCGAGGCTGAAGCTCCAAGGAGCGTCGTTGTCACCGATTTCGTTGCCGAAGGTCGTGTTGACCAGCTGATACATCATGTGAGCGATGGTCGTGTTCTTCGTCTTGAAGTCGTTCTGGGGAGCAGCAACCGTCTTGCCGAACTTGGCGTTCTTGTCAGCGAGTTTGGCATAGCTGACTTCGCGGAAGGCAATGTTCAGGGTATCACCGATACCGTTGCCATACCAGTAGAACTTGCGGTCGAACTTGTCGGTTCCTTCCGGATCCCAAGCATAGTCGAAGTAGTCTTCACGGGCCTGAGCGTAAGCAGCGATAGCGTCAGCGATGCGGACCGAGTCGTTCTTCGACAGGTCGGCGGCGTTCACGGAGTTGAGGGCTTCCATCAGGGCGTCGACGGCTTCAACCATCTTGTCACCATTGGTTTCCTCAGCTTTCTTGAGGTCGTTGTAAGCCTTGAGGGCGTCAATGTACGGCTGGTAAGCGAGCAGACCGGCAGCGAGGGTGTCATGGTCAGCCTGCCAAGCGGCGAGGGCCTTGTCGGCAGCTTCGCGAGCCTTCTCAGGATCGGCGGGAACGTCCGGGTTCAGCACCTTGTCACGGAGCAGCACGGAGACAGCACCGAAGAGACCGTAGTCAGCTTCGTATTTGGTCTTGTCGATGGTGACCTTCTGGGTCTTCACATCACCATATTCGTCACCAAGGATGAAGTCCTTCATGGCGATGTTGGCAACGATGTCATAGTTACCTTCGGCGTTGACGAAGATCATCTTGTTCTTCGGATCAGCACCGGAGACCGGGGATTCCTGGGTCATGTAGCTGTCGAGGAGATATTCGAACTTGGCATAAGCCGGGGTGGTCTTCTGCTCGAGGGCAGGAACGGTAATGGTGTCGTTCAGACCATACTTGGAAGCAGGATAATCTTTCTCGGCCGGCGCCTTCGGGGCGGTACCCGGGTTGGCAACAGCCTCGTGCTCTTCAACCCAAGCGTCGATGGCGTCGTTGTAAGCCTTCACACCGTCGTGCACATAGCTCACATAGTAAGCGGCAGCTTCCTGGGTGAGTTCGTGACGGCTGTATTCAGCAGCGTCAGCGATGGCCTGGTAGAGCTGCAGTTCAGCATTCCAAGCGTCCACGTCAGGGAGCTCAGGAACATTCTTGAGGGCCTCTTCGTCTTCGGCGATGTAACCCTTGGCACGCTCGATAGCCTTGTTGTACAGGTCAACGAGATTCTGATAGGAGTGGGTTTCGCTATCCCAAGCATAGTCCGGATTATACTTGCCAATCTCTTTGGCACGCTTGGCGTCGGCAAGAGCCTTCTCGGCTTCCATCACCTTGATCTTCTGATCCTGGACAGCTTCCCAAATCATGAGGTAAGCCTCGGCAGCACCAAGGACAGCTTCCTTCTCGGCAGCGGTCAGGTCCTGAGCCTGGAGGGCGATGTCGCGGAGGACAACGCGGAGAGCCTCTTCAGCCTGGGCCTTCTCAGCCTGCTTGTTGATCAGGTCGATCTCGTGCTGCTTGTTGGCGAGCTCCATCTCTTTCTGGATGGCGTCGATCTCAGCTTCGATCTGAGCAGCGCGGAGTTCCATCTCCATCGTCTTCTCGGCGATTTCGAGTTCTTTCAGTTCACGCTCCAGAGCCTGCATCTTCGTGTAGGCATCCGTAACAGCCTGCTGATGAGCAGCTTCAGCCTGCTTCAGAGCGGCCTCAGCCTGCTTCAGGGCAGCCTCAGCCTCGCGGAGGACACCGTCCTTGCCACGCAGCTGAGAGAGTGCGTCGTAGTACCGAGCCTTGGCGTCGCGGAGGGCCTTGATGCCTTCCGGCTCAACCTGCTGGATACAGGAAGTGAAAAGACTGCCGGCAGCAATCATAATCACCAGTGAATAAATAATCTTTTTCATAAAAAAATTTGTTAAGTGTGTTTATTATTTTTGGTTAAACATTAAAAATATCTACACAGTTTATCGCCTCAAAATTAGACAATAATTTTGGATTGTCCAAATTTTAGGAGAATTTTTCAACGGATTGTTGAAAAAATGTTAAAAAAATCGGGCTCGGTTATCTTTAATATCTGCTTCATTGGCAATTACACGTTGCAGCACATTGGTGTGATAAGCCGCCTTGCGGGAAAGCTGGGTCGCAGCATCTGCGTCGGAGAAGAAACTTCCCGTGCTACGGTCCATCACCTCAAACACATAGACACCGATTGCACCGCCTACGCTCTGGATGGTTCCCTGGGGCGCAGCCGCGACGGCTCCGATGAAAGCGGGGTCATTCTGGCCATACTGAACCGATCCGAAGGAGAGTCCGGGCGCATGGCTGACAGTGGTGCCAAGTTTTTCGGCAATCTGTTCAAGCGAGTTCAGGCCGGCTATCTCGCCACGGACTTCTTCCAGCCGTTTTTCCACACTCTTGCGGGAAGACAGCAGCATGCGGATCTGCGTGGCAGCCTCGTTAATGTCGGTATAGCCTTCCTTGCGGGTCTTGGTCACGGCCGTGACAAAGTAGTACTTGTTATCGACGATCTTCAGGTCGGACACGTCACCCGCCTTGGTCTTCTTGTCGAATACCCACGAAACGACCTCCCGGGCGTTGTCGGCCGGACCGATCCGGCGGTTGGCCTCAACTATATTATTAATAGGTATGACAGGCAGGTCCTGCTCCTGGGCAATCCGCTGGAAGTTGGCCAGCTTGCCGCCGCAGGCATCGGCGAACTCGACGGCTTTCATCTGGAAGTCGCGATACGTCTCGTCGGAAGGAATGACGCGCTTGAGGAGCGTGGCGATCTGCACCTTGCGCTGCGGCTTGGTGCGCTGGTCGACATAGAGGGCGAAAATGGTCTGCGCCGCAACGCTCTTTACCTTGAAGACCTTCTGCGCCGCATCGAAGACCGGCGTCAGATCCGTGAGATTATTGGACATCAGGCCTTCCTGCGTAACCCAGCCCAGTTCGCTGAACTGCGCCACATCGGTCTTCCGGAGCTGCTCGGCCACGAAAGCGTCGGCATCGGCTTCCTGCGAAAGGGCAAATACCTTATAATATACATGGGCGCTGTCGGCCATCATCTTGACATCGTTGACACGCATGGCGGCGTAAGCATCGTCTTCCGTACGGACAGGGCTGACCGTACCGACCGGCTCATGGAAAGCCGTCTGCTGGAATTCCGGCATGACGGAGAGCTGGTCCTCGGTGAAATAGTACGGATTGAACTTGTTGTCAGAATGGAGGGTGACAAAGCTCTTCAGATTGTCGGCAGTGGCGAATTCCGCCAGCAGTTCGTCGAACTCTTCTTTCGTATCGGCGAAATCCTGGGCTGAAGGGACCACTTCCCACATCACATATTCAATGTCGCGGTTGGCCGGCTGCTTGTACTGTTCCTTATGTTCGTTATAGTAACTGCGGATCTCATCACTGCTGACCGTAATCGTAGTATCGGAATACGTAATCGGGGAAAAAACGAAATCCACGTCAGCCGTCACGTTGCTCTCGTTCATCAGGCGGTTCTTTTCAAGATCCGTCAGGAAATCACTTTTCTCAACCAGGGATGCATATTTGGCAAAGAGACGCTCGCGATAGACATTCTCTTCGAGGAAGGACCAGAGGTTGGCATACTGACCGGTCTCATCGGCATCGATGGTCTGGACGAAATTGGCCAGGGCTTCCCGGCTGAAACTTCCGTTCTGGTCGTTGAAGATGCCCTGCTGCAGGAGCACCGGGGAGATGTCTTTGCCCTGCGTAAGGTCCAGCATTTCTTCCTCACCGACAGCAAGACCGGCAGCACCGGCCTTCGGGATGAGGACTTCATTTTCGAAGATCGACTGCCAGGCTGCGTCGCGCAGCTGGGACTGCTGCTCTTCCGAAGAAGGGTTCTGTCCCATCATCTTGGCAATCTCGTTGTAGGTGTTGAGTTGTTCGTAGAACTCCCGGTATGAAACGGACTTGCCGTTCATGGAACCTACTTTGTTGTCTGAGGAGAAACGGTCCGCAGCGGACCTGAGTGTCTGAGGATCAATGATGAACGACAACAAGGCCAGCGCTACGAGAACCGTGATCAAAATTCCGAATTTGACGCGAATTTTCTCTAATACCGCCATTTTACGTTTAGTTTTAGTTATTAATTTTTATCTACTTTTCCATTAGGCCCTTTCAGGGACGAAGTGCAAAAGTACACAAAAATCAGATAATAGATGCAAAAAGGGGGTAAAACGTTGCGTTCGAAAATGCAAAATTTTCAATTTTTTTTGCGCGAAGGACCCATTGTATTGACGGTATCGACGAAACGGTAAGTGGAATCCCGGTCCACGGCATACCAGTCGAAAGGTCGCAGGATAACGGAATTGCGCGCCCTTTCGTCGGATGTCATCCCGAATCCCTGCATCAGGCCGCTGTCGTTGGTGAGCTTGACGTAGCAGTCGGTATAGATCTGATGTTCTTCCTTGTTCCAGTAGATGGTGTCCGTCTCCATCCGCTCACCTTTTATATGATTGGTAACCACAACGTTACCGAAAGCACTCCAGGATTCCTGGCCTTCGGTGGTCACGTGCCGGGCCTGGTCGGCGATGATCGTGGTCTCAAGTTGGCCGTTTTCGGTGTAAGCATCGACGAAGAAACCGTCGGTATAGAGTTCGTAGGACTGGACGATCGAGTCTTTCTCGAAATTGTACCGTTTCATCAGCGGCGCCCGCATCCGCATTTCCGCTTCGCCGATGTTGGTCTGCAGAACCTGCATATCGTGCACGACCTGGACCGGCGTCTGTTCGAAATCGAAATTCTCTTCTCCCGCTTCCTTGCAGGAAAACAACAGGATGGCCGCCGCAAAGGCGACGGCCACCCGTTGAAATCTTTTATGAATCTGTATCTTCAATTACTTGTTGGTACGGACGGTCGTGGATTCGCTCATGCCACCGCAGCTGACGGTATAGCGGCTGCCGTCGGTGATGTCGAGGAAGAAGGCATCCTCGGTCTTCGGGAAGTAACGCCGGTACTGGGCTGCCAGCGAGTTGGCGTCGTCTGCCACGGAAGGATCGGCAGCAGCAGCGCGCTGCAGGTAGTCCACGGCGACCCAGAAGTTGGCACGGCTGCTGACTTCGTCACCGCCGCATTTCTGGCCACCCCAGATGGTACCGATCAGCAGGTAGGCTTTGCCGCGGTAAGACTCGTCGAGTTCGACAGCCTCTTTGGCCTTGGCGACGGCCGGAGCGGCCTTGCCGCATTTCTTGAAGTAATAGGTCGCCAGTTCGAAGGTGTATTCCGCCTTGGTGGCGACATCGTCCGGATTAAGCAGGCTGATGGCGCGCTCCAGGGCTTCGGCAGCCTTCGTGTTCTCGTCACGCGAAGAATACAGGCGGTAGAGGCCGTAAACCGAGCTGGCCGTCGGATTGATCTCGTTGAGGGCGACGATCGACTGGAGGAAGAGTTCCGTGTTCATGCACTCGCTCTTGGAGAGCATCTTGACCATGTTGGTCAGGAGCGCTTCGTCACTCGGATTGGCCTGGAAACGCGGCGTGTAGAGGGCGACCAGGTTGTCGCAGGAAGCCACACCGCTGTCGATCAGCAGGCTTTCGACATCCTGCTTGGCGCTGCGGTATTCCGGATCGTTGCTGGAGTCGATCTTGTCATCGAGATAGCCGGAAATCTTGGTGTAGTTGTTCATCACGCCTTCGGCGTCGAGTTTCTGGTTGCGGTACATCTCGACCGCCGCCTTCATCTGGGTGACAAAAGCTACCGGACGGGCTTCGCCTTTGATCTGGTCAAGGACTTCCAGCAGGTAAGTGTACTGTGCCTCGTAGTCGGACCCCAGGTAGTTGGCCACGTCGATCGCCTTGTTATCCATGCTCTTGACGGCATATTTCGGATAATTCTGAGCACGCACGTCACTCAGCATCAGCAGGGTATCGACCAGCTGGCGGTAGCGGACGGGATCTTTCCGGCTCTTGTTGATTTCATAACGGATGATGCTCTGCCCATCAATGAGCATATTCTGGCTCGCAGTGGGCGGGCACAGGCTGAATGCCTTCCTCCAGAACGGAGCAGCCTCTTCGTAATTCTTCTGTTTGTAAAGCTCCTTGTAATAGGAGAGATACTTCGTGCATTCGGCACTGTCTTTTCCGAATCGTCCCTGAGCGAAAGTCGGTACGGCAAGCACCAGGGTCATCAGGATGATGGCAATCTTTTTCATCGTTATCGTGTTTAGTAGCAAAATAAGCAAATTTAGTTGTACAATGTAGGGATGAACCAAATATCGTGCAAATTGAACGAAAGCGTGAATAAAAAATAACGTTCGCGGACCAGATTGTTCTTCAAAGTGCCCCGCTGGCCGAGTTCAAGGCCCACATTGATGCTGTTGTAATAACGGAAAACCGGGATGCCCACGCCCGCCGTGATGCCGGTCGCGGCAATCTGGCTTCCGTTCAGGCAGAGGTGGGAGAGTTCATGATAAACGCCTGCCCGGTAGGTGAGCCGGCGCAGCCAGTGGCCGCGGCGCACGTCATAACGGTTGGGCGTAATCTCGAAACCGCCGCGGAAACTCTGGGCGACGCCCGTTGCAAAATCAACACCCGGATAGCCGCCGAAATCGATGCCGTTCCAGTCGGCGCGCGTATAGTCGAATCCGACCATCCACTTGTCCGCCCCGCGGATCGTGATGCCTGCACCCAGTTCCGCGGGCATGCGGTAGCTGTCGAGGGTGCCGGTCCGGCTGATGATGGTATCGGTCACAGTGGATGTCTCTCCGTAGGCATAGCGTGTCTCTTCACCCCGCAGACGTGTCGGAAGCGTATAGGTGAGGCCGATTACCGCACTGGTCGCATTGGAAAAAGGCTGTTCGTACTGCAGGCCGAATTTCCCGCCGAAGCAGCTCACATTGTAGCGCCAGCCGGAAGACAGGGAGCGATAGGACGAACTGCTGCGGAACGTAGCGGAACTGTTGCGGTCGATCTTGCCGAAATAATAATCGGCGTCCGCACCCAGGCTGAGCCGCTTCCACAGGGTCACGCCCGCACCCAGGAAAACCTGGTAGATGCCGCCCGCACCTTCCTTCGTATAGCGGATATCCCCCGCCTCGGCAATCAGCGCGTCAGAGGCTTCATCCGCCTGGAACTTGTACGACACGGTGCTGTAGGGTGCGATGCCCAGTTTGAAGGCACCCGCGCGGGCGATAGGCAGCGAAACCGCGACATGATGCATGTTGAAGGTGTTGTTGGCGGATTTCAGGACGCCCGAGGCCGTTTCACTGAGCGAAGTGGCGGCGTTTCCCTGATAGAGCACGTTGCGGTTCTCCAGACCGAAGTCCATCATGAAGGACTTGGCTTCCCGCGCCGTGATTCCGGCCGGATTGAGCAGATTCATGTATCGGACGTTGCGGTCTCCTATCCCGATGCCGCCCATCGAAAGATTATAGCTCGTCCCCTGCCGGATTAGGTCTCCGATTCCGAAAAGGGAATAGGGCGAAAAGCCGTTTCCGGCTACAGGGTCCTGGGCCCGGGCGGGCTGGATGGCCGCTGTCAGCAGGAAGGCCGCAAGGGCCGCAAGCAGTATCTTTGTCTTCTTTACCATACTGTTTTTTGCGCGTGCGAAATGCAAAGGTAGTAAAATTTCAAAGATTATACCAAAAAGGACGACAGAACCTTGGCGGCCGCCTGCACAGACTTGACATCCTTCACTTTGAAATGCAGTTTGCCGGCCGATTCCTGCAGACTGATGCCGTCGCGGCGGGCAGCCAGCTGCTGCAGGATCGTGCCGAAACGGTCGGACTGGAAGAAAGGATGGTTTCTGTCGGCGATGAACCAGGCCAGCATCACGTCGTTTTTAAGAACAATCCGTTCGATGCCCAGCTTGGCGGCCGTCATCCGCAGGCGCACCACATCGATCAGTTCCAGGACCGGTGTGGGCACCGGCGCCCCGAAACGGTCGGCGAGATTGGCGGTAAAGCGCTTGAGCAGGTCTTCCGATTTGATGTTGTCGAGTTCCTTGTAGAGACGGATCTTTTCAGAAGGTACATTGACATACCAGTCCGGGATCATCAGTTCAAGGTCCGTATCGACCTGGGTATCGATTTCGTAGGCAATCCGCTGCAGCACGGGTTCTTCATCCGCGGCGGAACCGCTGTGGGACAGCACCAGTTCATTCATGGCTTCCTTGAGGATCCGCATGTATGTCTCGAATCCCATTTCGGCCATGAAGCCGGACTGTTCGGCGCCGAGCAGATTGCCGGCTCCGCGGATATCCAGATCCTGCATCGCGATGTTGAAGCCGCTTCCCAGGTCGCTGAAGGCTTCCAGGGCGCGGATGCGCCGGCGGGCGTCGTCGGTCAGGGTTTCCTCTTCCGGCACGATGAGGTAGCAGTAGGCTTTGACATTGCTGCGCCCCACCCTTCCGCGGAGCTGGTGCAGGTCGCTCAGGCCGAAGCGGTGCGCCCGGTCCACGATCATCGTATTGGCATTGGGAATGTCGATGCCGTTTTCAATAATTGTGGTGGACAGCAGGATGTCATAGTCCCCGTTGATGAATTCCAGGATCTTTCCTTCCAGTTCCCGGGCTTCCATCTGTCCGTGCGCCACACAGATTTCGGCACGGGGACAGATGCGGTGCAGCTTGTCCCGCACGGCGAAGATGTCATCCACGCGGTTGTGCACGAAATAGACCTGTCCGCCGCGTTCGAGTTCCCGGTTCAGGATGTCGGCCAGGTACTCTTCATCGAAACGGATGACTTCCGTGGTGACGGGAATGCGGTTGGGCGGCGGCGTGTTGATGATGGAAAGGTCGCGGGCGCCCAGCAGCGAGAACTGCAGGGTGCGCGGAATCGGTGTCGCTGTCAGGGTCAGCGTATCGACCGATGTTTTCATCTGGCGGATTTTCTCTTTGGCCGTGACGCCGAATTTCTGCTCTTCATCGATGATCAGTAAGCCCAGGTCCTTGAATTTGAGACTGCTGTTGAGGATCCGGTGCGTTCCGATGAGGATATCTGTCTTCCCGGAAGCGATATTTTCTGCAATCTGCTTGATTTCCTTTGCGGTCCGCAGGCGGCTGATGTAATCCACATTGACCGGGAAGTCCTTCAGACGCGACTTGAAGGTCTGGTAATGCTGCAGGGCGAGGATCGTCGTGGGAACCAGCACCGCCACCTGTTTGCTGTCACACACGGCTTTGAAAGCGGCGCGGATGGCCACTTCCGTCTTGCCAAAGCCCACGTCGCCGCAGACCAGCCGGTCCATCGGATGCAGGCTTTCCATATCCGATTTGACCGCTTCGGTGGCTGTAGCCTGGTCGGGCGTATCTTCATACATGAAGGACGATTCGAGTTCCTGCTGCAGATACGAATCCGGTGAAAAGGCGAAACCGCGTGCCTGCTGCCGCTCCGAATAGAGTTTAATGAGGTCTTCCGCGATATCCTTGACTTTCGACTTGGTATTGCGCTTGAGGTTTTCCCAGGCCTTGCTTCCGAGCCGGTAGATTTTGGGCGGCTCTCCGTCGCGGGACTTGAACTTGGAAATGCGGTGCAGCGAGTGGATGGATACGAACACCACGTCGCCGCCGGCATAGATGAGTTTGACGGCTTCCTGGACATGACCGTTCAGATTTGTCTTGACCAGACCCCCGTACTGTCCGACACCGTGGTCGATATGGACGATGTAATCACCGATGCGCAGGGCATTGAGGTCATTGATGGTCATCTGTTCCGAACGCTCCACCTGCCGTCGGATGCTGATCTTGTGGTAGCGCTCGAAAATCTGATGGTCGGTATAATAACAGTTTCTGGAGGCTTTGTCGATATATCCCTCATGCAGCGAAACCGGCAGGAAGTCCGGTTTTACGCCGCGCAGGATTTCTTTCAGACGCCGCGTCTGGCTTTCGTTCGGGGAAAGGATGGTGACCTTGTAGCCCTGGATCTGATGATGGACGATATCGTCGGAAAGCATCTCGAAGTTCTTGGCAAAAGCCGGCTGGGGCAGGATGCCGTCATCTTCCTTCTCCAGGATATTGTCGCGCAGGTCCCAGATGGTGGTTCCTTCCGGCAGGATATCCTGAAAGCTCGCGTGTTCGCTTTCCTGGCCGATTTCATCGAGATTCGGATAAATGGCCACCGACGGCAGCGGATCACCGACGGACAACTGGTTGTCCGGATTGAAATAGCGGATCGATTCGATCTCATCGCCGAAGAAATCGATACGCAGCGGCTTTTCATCTGCAAAAGAGAAAATATCCACCAGCGAACCGCGGAGGGCGAATTCTCCGGGCTCCGTCACAAAATCAGCCTTCCGGAAACCGTCGTTGAAAAGGGTTTCACTGATAACGTCGCGGGATAGGGATTCGCCTTTCCGCAGCGTCAGCAAAGAAGAACGGATGGATTTGGTCCGAAGCACCCGCTCGCCCATGGCATCGGTATAGGTTACGATGACTATGGAGGAAATAATTTCTTTCTTCCAGAGTTCCCGCGTTATCTGGTAGGATCCTTCTTTCGGGACGACCGGACTCTTGTCCCATTTCGCAATGGCGGAAAGGGCTGCCGTGCGCTGCAGCAGCGCCGTACTTTTCTTATACTCCGACTTTTCAGCGGAAGAGGGAAAATAGAACAGATTCTCCTCGCAGAAAAAATTGTCAAGGTCGGAAGCCAGGTAATAGGCCAGTTTCTTGTTGTCTGCAATCACGACGTGAAGCGCACCTTCAGGGGCGCGCTTCACGGCATTGGCGATATAGACGGCTTTCGCGGAACAGATCATAGTGCGGGTTCCTCCGACAGGATGCTGTCGTAGAGACTCTTGACATCTGCCTTATTGATGCCTCCGGCTTTATACTGCTTCTCCATCATCTTTTCCGTCACCTGGAAATTGTTATCTTCCAGTCTGTACAGCGCATGCATATAGAACTGGGCCAGTGCAACGTCGAAATAGTTCTTTCCATTGCCGCGCTTGAGCGGGAAGATGCGTGCGCGGCGTTCGAGCGCCTGGTCGCACATCAGGCAGTTGTCGCTCTCGGCCGTCTTGCACATATAAGCCGGCTGGTCGGCACCTGCGGCGGCGAAAAGCGGAATGGCGATACCGCACGGCGGATAACCGAGAACGGTCCACATCACGGTCAGGTCGGGATTCTCACCTTTTTTGACGCCTTTGACCACAATCGAGGCGCTGGTGCTGCGGCGCGGAATGAAATCCTGGTCGATGTACCAGCCTTCCGGAGCGAGTTCCGGATTCTTGTTGAGGTCCACGCCCAGCAGCGAGTGATAGTAGCTGCGGGACAGGTTGTTGAAAATCCACTGCGGCGTAACGTCCACACCCTGGATCCAGGCTTTGTGGAAGATTTCGTTGGCCGTATTGTAACGGACATATCCCATTCCATCATCTTTGCGGCCGGTATAGGAGTGATTGGTATAGACCAGGAAACCCTCGGGAGCGATCTTCGGATCGTTCACGTCGATCTTGGTCCAGGTCGTGTTGTTCACTTCATAATAGGCAGCACCGCCTTCCGCGTCGATCACGCCGAAATTGGCTTCCACTCCGCGGGGCTTCTTCATCTTGTCGAGCATTTTTTCAAAATCCTGCAGGGTCCGGCAGCTTGCCAGCGCCTGGTACATCACAACGCCTTCCTGATCTTCGAAATCGGCTTTTTCAACCTGAAGATTGTAGGAGGCGGTATTCATGATGGAAAAACCGGCTTCATTGGTTCCGGTCCAGACCTCTCCGTCCTGGACGTCGCTGTTGACCAGGCCGATGAAACCGTACTTGCGTCCGTTTCCGGCCGGGAAGTATTCGATGCGGTTATTCAGTTCGCCCGTATCGCGGTGCTTCCAGAGCAGCGGACGACCGTCGGGTGTGGCTTTTCCAGTAAAGATGGCCGAAGTGCAGGCATCGGCTTCCAGGGTGGAAAACAGCGCTGCGATCAGCAGCAGGCTAAGAGAAAAGATCTTTTTCATAATTGGGATTGAATTTTCCTAAATGTTTGTATGCCAATTCCGTCACGACACGACCACGTGGCGTCCGGGTGAGGAATCCTTCTTTGATCAGGAAGGGTTCATAGACTTCTTCCAATGTACCGACATCTTCACTGATGGCTGTGGCGATGGTGCCGGCCCCGACTGGACCGCCGCCGAACTTGTCGATGATCGTGCTGAGGATCTTGTTGTCGATGGCGTCCAGGCCGCGGGTGTCGATATTGAGCGCATTGAGTGCGAAACGTGCGATCTCCAGGTCAATCGTGCCGTTGCCCCGCACCTGGGCGAAATCCCGCACCCGGCGCAGCAGCGAATTGGCGATACGCGGCGTACCGCGGCTGCGGAGGGCGATTTCGCGGGCAGCCTCGTCTTCGATGCCGATGTCCAGGATGCTGGCGCTTCGCTTGATGATGTTGAAAAGAACCGGGGCGTCATAGTATTCCAGATGGCACTGGATGCCGAAACGGGCCCGGAGCGGCGAAGTCAGCAGGCCGCTTCGGGTGGTGGCGCCGATCAGCGTGAAGGGATTGAGTGAGATCTGCACGCTGCGCGCGCCCGGACCCTTGTCGATCATGATGTCGATCCGGTAGTCTTCCATCGCGGAATAGAGGTATTCCTCCACAATGGGACTGAGCCGGTGAATCTCATCGATGAACAGGACATCCCCGTTTTCCAGGGAAGTCAGCAGCCCGGCCAGGTCGCCGGGTTTGTCGAGGATGGGACCGGAAGTGATTTTCAGGTTCACCCCCAGTTCCTGGGCTACAATATGGGCCAGCGTCGTCTTTCCAAGGCCCGGAGGACCGTGGAAAAGAACATGGTCGAGCGCTTCCCCGCGGAGCATGGCAGCCTTGACGAAGATCTTCAGATTGTCGAGCACCTTGTCCTGACCGGAAAACTGGTCGAAGGACTGGGGCCGGATCATCTTGTCGAACTCGTTTTCTTTATAGGTAAGTTCCGTCCGCGGATTGAATTCGTCTGCCATCACGTCAAATCTTTGTCAACAGCACAAATTTAATAAATAAAATTTTTTAAAAAGACTTTCCGGGTATTTCTTAGCCTGTTGAAACTGTTGATAATTCTTTCTTCCCAAGTTTTCCCCGATTTTTTCAACAGAAAACAAACACCCGTTCCTCCTTTGGATGAAACGGGTGTCGGTTTTGTGGATAATCCATCCGGGATGGTTTGTTGAAAAGCGGCTTGTTGAGAATCGTCGGATAAGTGCGTTCCTGTCTGTCCTTTTTCAACAGCGGCCGGAAATATCAACAATTTCCCAAGGTTTTCAACTAGTCTTTGAACTTCGCCTTGAGGAATTCCCGGTTGAGGCGGGCGATATGGCTGACCGTAATATGCTTCGGGCATTCCATTTCGCAGGCACGGGTGTTGGTGCAGGCACCGAAGCCCAGTTCGTCCATCTTGGCTACCATGGCTTTCGCACGGCGTGCGCCTTCGATCTTGCCTTGCGGAAGCAGGGCGAGCGAACTTACGCGGGCCGCGACGAATAGCATGGCCGAACCGTTCTTGCAGGTAGCCGCGCAGGCGCCGCAACCGACGCAGGAGGCTGCATCCATGCTTTCATCGGCATTCTTCTTCGGAATGGGAATCGCATTGGCATCAGGCACACCGCCGGTATTGACGCTGATGAAGCCGCCGGCCTGCAGGATCTTGTCGTAGGCGCCACGGTCCACGACCAAGTCCTTGATCACCGGGAAACCGCGGCTGCGCCAGGGTTCGATGGTGATGGTGCTGCCATCCTTGAATTTGCGCATATAGAGCTGGCAGGTGGTCACGCCGCTCTCCGGACCGTGGGCACGGCCGTTGATGTAGAGCGAGCAGGCACCGCAGATACCCTCGCGGCAGTCATGGTCGAACGACACGGGGCCGCTCTGCTTGCCGTGGCAGCCGGCATCGAACTTGACCGGGTCGATTTTTTCACGGATCAGCTGCTCGTTGAGGATATCCATCATCTCCAGGAAAGAAGTGCCTTCCGAGATGTCCTTCACCTGATAGGTCTCAAAGTGTCCTTTGCTTTTCGCGTCTCTCTGACGCCAAACTTTCAACGTAAAATTCATATCACTTCTTTCTAAAGATTAGTCTTTGTAGTTGCGGGTCGCCACGTGAGCGAATTCAAACTTGAGCGGCTCCTTGTGGAGTTCCGGAGTCTTGTCATCACCCTTGTACTCCCAGGCGGAAACATACATGTAGTTGACATCGTCACGCTTGGTCTCACCTTCTTCGGTCTGCATTTCCTCACGGAAGTGACCGCCGCAGGATTCATTGCGGTTGAGGGCGTCACGGGCCATCAGTTCGCCGATTTCAAGGAAGTCGGCCACGCGGAGGGCTTTTTCGAGTTCCTGGTTGAACACGCCCGTCTCACCGGCAACATAGACATTGGACCAGAATTCCTTCTTCAAGTTCTGGATCAGTTCGATGGCTTTCTTCAGTCCGGCTTCGTTGCGGGCCATGCCGACATATTCCCACATGATGTGGCCCAGTTCCTTGTGGAAAGCATCCACGGTCTTGGTGCCCTTGATGTTCATCAGCCGGTCAATCTTGAACTGGACAGCTTTCTCGGCGGCTTCGAATTCCGGCGCGTTGGTGTCGGTCTTCGGTTCCTTGAACTTGCTGGCCAGGTAGTCACCGATGGTGTACGGCAGGATGAAGTAGCCGTCGGCCAGACCCTGCATCAGGGCCGAAGCGCCGAGGCGGTTGCCGCCGTGGTCGGAGAAGTTGGCCTCACCGATGGCATACAGACCCGGAATGGTGGTCATCAGGTTGTAGTCAACCCACAGACCGCCCATCGTATAGTGGATGGCCGGATAGATCATCATCGGTTCTTCGTGCGGATCCACGTCGGTGATTTCCTTGTACATGTCGAAGAGGTTTCCGTAGCGCTGGTCCACGACGTCGCGGCCGAGGCGCTTGAAAGCATCCTGAAAATCGAGGAACACGGCCTTGCCGGTGTTGTTCACGCCATAACCTGCGTCGCAGCGCTCCTTGGCGGCACGGGAAGCCACGTCACGCGGGACGAGGTTTCCGAAAGCCGGGTAGCGGCGCTCGAGGTAGTAGTCGCGGTCTTCTTCCGGAATCTGGGAACCTTTGATCTTGCCTTCCTGGAGTTTCTTGGCGTCTTCGAGTTTCTTGGGAACCCAGATGCGGCCGTCATTGCGGAGCGATTCGGACATCAGGGTCAGCTTGGACTGCTGGTCACCGTGGATCGGGATGCAGGTCGGGTGGATCTGCGCGAAGCAGGGATTTGCGAAGAATGCACCCTTCTTGTAGCACTGCCATGCGGCCGAACCATTGGAGTTCATGGCATTGGTGCTCAAGAAATAGGTATTGCCGTAACCGCCGGAGGCCAGGACCACGGCGTGGGCGCCGAAACGCTCGATCTTGCCGTTGCTCAGGTTGCGGGCGATGATGCCTTTGGCTTCGCCATTGATGATGACCAGGTCGAGCATCTCATGGCGCGGATAAGACTTCACGTGGCCATTGGCGATGGCACGGTTGAGGGCGGCATAGGCACCCAGCAGCAGCTGCTGTCCGGTCTGGCCGCGGGCGTAGAAGGTACGGGAGACCTGCGCACCGCCGAACGAACGGTTGTCGAGCAGTCCGCCGTAGTCGCGGGCGAAGGGAACGCCCTGGGCGACGCACTGGTCGATGATGTTGTTGCTCACCTCGGCCAGACGGTACACGTTGGCTTCACGGCTGCGGTAGTCGCCGCCTTTGATGGTGTCGTAGAACAGACGATAGACGGAGTCGTTGTCGTTCTGGTAGTTTTTGGCGGCGTTGATACCACCCTGTGCGGCGATGGAGTGCGCACGACGCGGGGAATCGCTGATGCAGAACACCTTGACATTGTAACCCAGTTCACCCAGGGAAGCAGCTGCAGACGCTCCGCCCAGACCGGTACCGATCACGATGATCTCCATTTTGCGCTTGTTGGCAGGACTCACGACTTTGATGTCGGCTTTATGCTTCGACCATTTCAGTTCGAGCGGTCCTTCCGGAACCTTAGAAATCAATTCAGTCATATATGATCTAATTTAAGTGTTTCAAAAACATACAAATGTCGGAAAAAACAAAGATATTTGCAATTATTTGTATCTTTACTGACGAAATTTTAGGATTTACAATGATGAAAACATGCAAAATCATCCTTTTCTGCCTTCTGATGGGCTCCGTCGCGCTTTCTTGCGGGGTTGCCCGGCAGACGGCCCAGGAGCGTGAGGCGCTGGTAGATGCCATCGAAGACAGCGAGTTCATTCTGGATATTACCGAGATCATGCCTTTCGGTTATCCTTCTCGTGCTTCGACGGGTGAATATGCGCTCCGCGTCGATGATGAAACCGTGACCACCCGGCTTCCCTTCATCGGTGACAGCCGGATGCCCATGATGTCTTCCGATGAAATTTCCATCGTTTTCGAGAAGGAAAAAGTGGATATGGCGAAAGATTTCAGTGCTGCTTCCCGCGGTGAATACCGTTTCCGTTTCAAGGGAGGAAAAGGACTGGACCAATGGACTGTCAATCTTCAATTGTTCGACAGCGGAAAGGCCTATATCCGCTGTGTGAGCACAAGTGGCAGGCAAATGAGTTATATGGCTAATGTCGTGGTTCCTAAAGATGAAGATTAATAAGATTATCGCATTTACAATGCTGGCAGTTTTGCTGCAGACGCCGCTCTTTGCCGAGAGGCGCATCGATTTTGTTCCCCAACCCGTCCGCGTGCAGTACAGCAGCGATGCGGACGCACATTTTACTTTCGACAAAAATGTCCGGATCGTCGGAGGCGATCCGTTCAACGCAAGTTACCTGCAAACCCATCTTGCACGGGTATTCAATCCTCTGGGAGACAGCTGGGTACGCGAAGGAGACCGCAGCATCGAGTTTGTCCGCGTCAAATCGTTCCCCGAGGAGGGATACGCCATCGAGGTCTCCCCTTCCCGGATCCTGGTCAGTTCTTCGACCCGTGCCGGCGAGTTCTATGCCATCCAGACCCTGCTTCAGATGCTGCCCGCACAGGTGTACCGGCGCGCCGAAGGTCCGGATGCCATGCTCATCCGGCAGTGGGAGGTTCCGTGCATGGAGATCCAGGACCAGCCCCGCTTCGAATGGCGCGGCAGCATGCTCGATGTCTCGCGCAACTTCTTTGACAAGGCCTATATCCTCCGCCATCTCGATTGGCTGGCTTACCATAAGATCAACAAGTTCCACTGGCATCTGGTCGATGACAACGGCTGGCGGATCGAGATCAAGAAGTATCCCAAACTGACGCAGGAAGGTGCCTGGCGCGGCCGTGACCAAGTGCTGATGCCGGCCTATAATTCCGGGGAAGAACGCTATGGCGGTTTCTATACCCAGGACGACATCCGGGAAATCGTCGCCTATGCTTCGCAGCGCAACATCGAGATCATTCCCGAAATCGATCTTCCAGGACACTCCAAGGCGCTGGCAACGACCTATCCCGAGATCCTCTGCCATCATGGGGAAGAACTCCTCAGCGTCCAGGGTGAAACCCGCAATGTCATCTGCGTCAGCAGCGAACATACCTATAAGATGCTCGACAACATCTTCAAGGAAGTCGCCGGGCTCTTTCCTTCGAAATACATCCACATCGGCGTCGAAGAGGTCGTCACCGAATCGTGGAAATACTGCCCCGACTGCCAGGCGCTGATGAAAAAACTCGGATATACCGAAGAGCGCCAGCTGCTGGGTTATTTCGGGGAACGGATGCAGAAGATGCTGGCCAAATACGGCAAGAAGGTGGAAGCCTGGGAAGACGTGGTGGAAGCCAAGACCATCGGCCGCGACAATCTGGTGCTGGTCTGGCACAACCAGAAGGTGATGCAGAAAGCCCTGGATGCCGGCTATCCGGTCGTCACCCAGAACTGCGAGTATCTCTATTTCGACATGAAGCATACGTCTGCTGAACGCGGCCATACCTGGGCTGCGATCATCGATATTGAAAAGGTTTACTCCTTTGATCCGATGCAGGACCTTGACCTGTCGGACGGCAAGGACAAACTGATCCGCGGCCTGCAGGGAGGTCTCTGGACCGAGATGTTGTACTATCCGCCCCATTTCTCCGAATACCAGATCTTCCCGAGACTCTGCGCCATGGCCGAAGCCGCCTGGACGCCGCAGGAACAACGCAACTATGCCGATTTCGACGGCCGCCTGTCCCGGACCCATTTTGAAAGGATGTGGAATATGGGGATCCGTTTCCGGATTCCGGCACCGGATGTCGATGCACAGGGCAATGTGCGCTGCCCTTATCCCAATATGGTCGTCCGTTATACCTTCGACGGCACGGAGCCGACCGTCAGTTCGCCGGTCGTGACCGGCCGGATTGTGACCGACCATCCCGAACGGCTGCGTTTTGCCACGTTCTATGCCGATGTGAAGAGCATTACGGTTGAGGTTCCGGGCGCCCGCAAGTATTTGAAGCCTGCCGTAAAGGTCACATCTACCATGGAAACCAACAAACGGCTTCCGGCCGGGAATCTGGCGTTGTATGAGAAAGACAGATATATGCGGACCGCCAATCCGCCGCAGAAAGGCGACCAGGTGCTCTTTACCTTCGACGAACCGTTGACCTGCCATTCCATTACCGTTCAGACCAACGACCCGGTAAACCAGTTCTTCGGCATCACACAAGGTCATGTCGAGGTCTGCTATGCCGGCAGCGATCAGTTTGAACCGGCAGGCAGCTTCGATATGTACAACCGGGTTCGCATCTGCCCGGAAAAAGCGGTCAAGGCTGTCAAGATCGTCGTCGACGGCCCTTGCGAAGGCAAGGCAGTCAGTATTCAACCCCTTATCATTGAATAATATGGAGTTTTTCACCACTGCTGGCGGCATCACGGTCCATGTCTGGGATACGCGCGACGAAAGATGCCCGGTCAAGCCGGAGTCTCTCGTCCTCCTTCACGGCTATCTCGAGACCATGTATATCTACACCGAACTGGTGGAGGCCTTGAAAGACCGCTATCGCGTGATCGTCATCGATATGCCCGGCCACGGACTGACCGATTCCGCGCCTGCCGACGAGGCTGGCCGCCGGGTCAATTCGCTGGAATTCCAGGCCCGCGTCGTGGCCGCTGTCCTCGACAAATGCGGTGTGGATAAGGCGGTCATCGCCGGTCATTCCATGGGCGGCTATGTGACGCTCCAGTTCCTCAAAGATTTTCCGTATCGGGCGCAGGCCGCCATCTTGCTCCATTCGAATCCCTATGCGGATTCTCCGGAAAAGCAGGCTGACCGTCAGCGTGAAGAACAATTGATCGCGGATGGAAAACTGCTCTCGCTGGCCGCGCTTTCGATTCCCAAAATGTATGCGGAAGAGAATCTCCGCGCCTGTGACGAAAAGATCCGGGAGACCGTCGAACTTTGTGAGACACACGATCCGGAGGGCATAATTGCCTCTCTGGAAGGGCTTCGGACGCGGCCGGACCTGCAATCCGTGATGCAGGCTCCGCCCGTTTCCCTGATGCTGGTCCATGGGGATCACGACAACTTCCTGCCGCTGGAAAAAGTGGAAAAGATGAAGGAATCCTTCCCGAAGGTCCGTTATGAACTGGTTCCGGGTACGGGACACAATTCCTTCGTCGAGCGGCTGGACGCTGTGGCCGCGCTTCTTACCAGAGAAAATTGTTGAACGGGTAGCGTCCCGCATGAATCTCCGCAACCATCTTGTAAAGATCGTTGCGGAGTTTGTCTATGCCCGTTTTCTCCAGGGCCGACAGAAAGATGCATGGTGTATGCTCCCGTGAGATCCAGGTATGCTTGAGTTCGTCGAGCGAATAGTTCTTCATCTGTTTTTCCTGCAGCGAGAACGCATCGTACGGCTCGTAATGGTAGGCGTCGATCTTGTTGAATACCATATAGACCGGCTTGTCCTGCGCACCGATGTCCTTGAGCGTCTGGCTCACGACGCGGATCTGGTCTTCGAAGTTCGGATGGGAGATATCCACCACATGCATCAGGATATCCGCTTCCCGCACTTCATCGAGCGTACTCTTGAACGATTCGACCAGCTGCGTGGGCAGTTTGCGGATGAAACCCACCGTGTCGCTGAGCAGGAATGGCACGTTTTCGATGACAACCTTGCGCACGGTCGTGTCCAGCGTGGCGAACAGCTTGTTTTCGGCAAACACGTCGCTCTTGGCCAGCAGGTTCATGATGGTGCTCTTGCCCACGTTGGTATAACCCACCAGCGAAATCCGCACCATCTGGCCGCGGTTCGAGCGCTGGGAGGCCATCTGGCGGTCGATCTTCTTGAGCTGTTCCTTGAGCCGCGAGATCTTGTCCAGCACGATGCGCCGGTCTGTCTCCAACTGGCTTTCACCCGGGCCGCGCATGTTGAGGCCGCCCTTGCCGCCGCGCTGTCGTTCCAGGTGCGTCCACATGCCGGTCAAGCGGGGATACAGATACTGGTATTGCGCCAGTTCCACCTGCGTCTTGGCGTAGGCGGTCTGGGCGCGGTCGGCGAAGATGTCGAGAATCAGGCCGGTCCGGTCCACGACGCTGCAGTGGTGATCGGGCCATTTTGCATTGATTTCCCGCTCGATATTGCGCATCTGGGAAGGCGAAAGCTCGTCGTCGAAAAGGACGTAATCGATCTCGTTTGCCCGGACGTAGTCTTTGATTTCCTGTAATTTACCTGCTCCGATATAGGTCCTCGGATTGGGATGGTCCAGCCGCTGGGTGAAACGCTTCTCCCCCACCACCCCCGCGGTCAGGGCCAGGAACTGCAGTTCGTCAAGATACTCCTTGACCTGCGCCTCGTCCTGCTGCTGGGTGATGATCGCCACGAACACGGCGGTCACGATGCTGTTGTCAACGGTCTCATACATGTTTGCAAAAATACGATTATATTTGTAAAAAATAACGCTGCTATGAAGAGATTTTGCCTTTCCTTCGTGCTGCTGGCGCTTTGCGTGAGCGCCTTCGCACAGACTTCCGGCCGCGGCCGCATCCGTGATTTCGGCATCGAGCCGGGGATTTTCAAAACGGGAACCTACAATGCCATCACCGACGTCCCGGGCGTCAAGGTCGGCCAGGTTACGATCATTGAAGGCGACAACGTCCGTACCGGCGTCACGGCCATCGTGCCGCACGACGGCAATATCTTCCGCAAGAAATGTCCTGCCGCCATTTTTGCCGGAAATGGTTTCGGCAAGCTCGCCGGCGTGACGCAGGTCAAGGAACTTGGCAACATCGAAACCCCGATCGTACTGACGAATACCTTGTCGGTAGCCCAAGGCATCGAAGGCGTCCTGAACTACACGCTCAATCAGCCGGGCAATGAAAATGTGCGCAGTGTAAACGCCATTGTCGGTGAAACCAACGACGGCGGGCTCAACGACATCCGCGGCCGCCATATCAAGGCCGACGATGTGGTGAAAGCCATCCTCAGCGCCAAGAGCGGTCCGGTGGAAGAAGGCTGTGTCGGCGCCGGTACTGGCACGATCTGCTTCGGTTGGAAAGGCGGTATCGGTACTTCCTCGCGCGTGTTGCCGGCCGATCTGGGCGGCTATACGGTCGGCGTCCTGGTGCAGACCAATTACGGTGGCATCCTCGAGATCGACGGTGTCCCTGTCGGGCAGCGCCTGGGCCAGTACAGCTATAAGAAGAGCGTCGAAAATCCCGACTACCTGATGAGCCCCGACGGTTCCTGCATGATGATCGTCTTTACGGATGCCCCGCTGGATGCCCGGAACCTCGAACGTCTGGCCAAACGCGCCATGATGGGTATCGCCAAGACGGGCGGCATCGCCTCCAACGGCAGCGGCGACTATGTGATTGCCGTCAGTGTCAATCCCGAAAACCTGATCGATGAAAACACGGAGCGTTATTATCCCACCCTGCTCCACAACGACGACATGAGCCCGCTCTTCGAAGCGACCATCGAAGCCACTGCCGAAGCCCTCTGGAATTCCCTCTTTATGGCCACCGATATGAAAGGCCGTGACGGCGCCTTCGTCCCCGCCCTTCCCATCGAATCGGTCCTCCAGGCGATGAAACAGCCGATTTTGAAATAATAAATGGCTGCCTCGAAAGAGGCAGCCATTCGCCAGTGTAAAAAAGCCTTGTTTAGCGGAGCTGGAACACGACCGGGAAGTTGTAGACCACTTTCACCGGACGCTCTCTCTGTTTGCCAGGCGTCCACTTCGGAGACATCTTGACGATACGGACAGCCTCTTTGTCAAGCGAGGAGTCCACGCCACGCAGCACCTTCACGTCGCTGACGGAACCGTCGGTGTTGACCGTGAACTGGAGCGTCACGCGGCCCTGCACGCCGTTTTCCTTGGCGATTTCAGGATACTGGAGGTTCTTGTTGACCCAAGCGGAGAACGTGTTGGCGTCACCGCCCTGGAATTTCGGTTTCTCCTCCACGAGTGCGAACGGAATGGCTTCCTCTTCGACCACTTCTTCCTCGACGGCTGCGTGGTAGTCCATGATTTCAACACCGAGGTTGGCGTTGTCTTCCATGTCGATGAAGAGGTCGTCGTTGACCTGGATGTCATCGTCCACGATGTCGATGATGTCGGAAAGTACCGGAACCTTCGGAATCTCCGGGGGGACTTCCTGCTGTTCCTGCGTGTTGATGATCTCTTCTTCTTCGATGGTCTGGGTCTGCGCCGTCAGGTCCATCGTTTCGACCTTGTCAGAAGTGGACCACTCGAATGCGAGAAGGCAGATGGCAAGCGATGCGATCAGGCCGATCTCAAGGAACATCAAGTTCTTCTTCTGCAGATCTGCTTTGGGAGTAATTTTGCTTTCCATATCGTTACGTTTTTTCTTTTGTTTCTTTCAAGTTTCGCGCCGTAAACGACACTAGTACCCAAAATTAAGAAGAAAAAATCAATTAATCCAATTTTCTTTCAAAAAATTGTTGACAACTTTTCGGCTTTTTCGGTCAAACCGCTGATAATTAGCGAGATAAAATCTTGCTCTCGTAAAGCACGTTATTAACATTCTTCACAGCAGCAGCGCTCTTTTCGAAAGCGGCCTTCTCTTCGGCGGTCAGATCATACTTGAGGATCTTCTCGCAGCCTTTCTTGCCGATGACGGCAGGGACGCCGATGCAGAGGTCTTCCTGGCCGTATTCGCCTTCTAGGTAGCAGCAGCACGGGAATACTTTCTTCTCGTCGAGGAGGATGGACTTGACCATGGCAGCGCAGGATGCACCCGGAGCGTACCAGGCGGAGGTGCCCAGGAGTTTGGTCAGGGTTGCACCGCCGACCATCGTGTCAGCAACGACTTTCTGTGCGACGGCTTTGCCCAGGAGTTTGGTCACAGGCATGCTCTTGCAGGTAGCTTTGCTCAGCAGCGGGATCATCGTGGTGTCGCCGTGTCCGCCGATCACGATACCTTCAACATCGCTCGGAGCGGCTTTCAGCGCCTGGCTCAGATAGTAGCAGAAGCGGTTGCTGTCAAGCTGGCCGCCCATGCCGATGACGCGGCTCTTCGGCAGGCCGGTGGCCTTGAGGGTCAGGTAGGTCATCGTGTCCATCGGGTTGGAGATGATGATGAAGATGGCTTTCGGGGAATACTTCAGCGCGTTGGAAACCACGCCGTTGACGATGCCGGCGTTCACGCCGATGAGTTCCTCGCGGGTCATGCCCGGTTTGCGGGGGATACCCGAGGTAACCACGACCACGTCGGAGTTGCGGGTGGCCGCATAGTCGTTGGTGACGCCTTTGATACGGGTGTCGAAGCCGTACATTTTGGCGGTCTGCATCATATCGATAGCCTTACCCTCGGAGAGACCTTCCTTGATGTCGAGAAGAACGAGATCCGAGCAGATCTTCAGATGTGCAATGGCGTTTGCACAGGTAGCGCCCACGTTGCCGGCGCCGATGACTGTAACTTTAGACATAATGATTATTTGTTTGAGTAGTTTTTGATTTTATGTAATTTTGTCATTTGTAATCCGCAAAGGTATAAATTTTTATGATTCGGTATTTCACGGAAGACACGACTTTCACACTAAAAGGCAAACGTCTGATAAGCAAATGGTTGAAGCAGGTTGCCCAGGAAAACGGCCACGCTGTGGGCGAACTTAACTACATTTTTTGCTCCGATCCGTACCTGCTGGCCATCAACCAGCAATTTCTGGACCACGACTATTTTACGGACATCATCACTTTCGACAACTCCGACGACTTTTTTCTGGAGACGGGAAGGAAAGGGGTGAGTGCCGATATTTATATCAGTATCGATACGGTCAAGGCCAATGGCGCGGCTTACGGTGAGGGCTTCGAACGCGAACTTCACCGTGTGATTGTCCATGGCCTGCTGCACCTGGTCGGATACGATGACGTGTCGGAGTGGAAGCTGCACCGGATGCGCGCGGCGGAAAACCGCGCCTTGAAATTGCTGGACGCCATGCTGGCAGGGGAGTAGGGGGGTTACGGATGGTAGCCGAGTACGACATTATTGTAGTGGGTGCAGGTCATGCGGGTTGCGAAGCGGCCGTCGCAGCTGCGCGCCTTGGGTCGCGTGTCTTGCTGGTGACCCAGGACATGAACAAGATTGCCCAGATGTCGTGCAACCCGGCCATGGGTGGCATTGCCAAAGGACAGCTTGTCCGGGAGATCGATGCGCTCGGTGGATGCTCCGGCATCGTGACGGACGCTTCGACCATCCAGTTCCGGATGCTCAACCGTTCGAAGGGTCCTGCGATGTGGAGTCCCCGCGCCCAATGTGATAAATTGAACTTTTCGCTGAACTGGCGTTACGTACTCGAAAATACCTGTGGCTTAGACATTTGGCAAGATTCTGTCGTCGAATTAACCTTCCGAGAATCGAAAATTTCCGGGGTCCGACTGGGGATGGGTGCTGAATTTGCCGCCAAATCCGTCATTCTGACGGCTGGGACTTTCCTCGAAGGTCGTCTTTTTGTCGGTACCGAGATGGCGGAAGGGGGCAGATTAGGGGAGTTGCCTTCGAAAGGTCTATCCGCTCAATTGGCCGCGTGCGGCCTGACGGTTGGTCGGATGAAGACCGGCACGCCGCCCCGGATCGATGTCCGGTCGCTCGACCTTTCCCGGCTTGAGCGGCAAGATGGCGACCCAGTCCCGGAGCGTTTTTCTTACCTTCCGGTTCCGACGGCCATCCAGCAGGGTAGGGAGCAGAAGTGCTGCTACCAGGTCCATACGAATGCGCGGGTTCACGACATCCTGCGTACCGGTTTCGACCGCTCTCCGCTCTTTACGGGAAAGATTCACGGCATCGGTCCGAGGTATTGTCCCTCTATTGAAGACAAGCTCCGGACTTTCTCCGACAAGGATTCCCATCTGCTCTTTCTTGAACCGGAAGGGTGGAATACCTATGAATATTATCTGCAGGGTTTTTCGTCGTCGCTTCCCCTGGAAGTTCAGATCGAAGCGCTGCGAGCCATCGAGGGTCTGGAATCCGTGCGGATCTTCCGACCGGCTTATGCCGTTGAATATGACTTCTTTGATCCGACGCAACTTCAGGCTACGCTCGAATCGCGGGTCATCCCGGGGCTATATCTTGCGGGTCAGGTCAACGGAACAACCGGTTACGAAGAGGCGGCGGCGCAGGGCTTGATGGCCGGTATCAATGCCCATCTCAAGCTCGCTGGCAAAGAGCCGCTGGTCTTGAAACGCGATGAGGCCTATATCGGTGTCCTGATTGACGACTTGATTACAAAAGGCGTCGATGAACCTTACCGGATGTTTACCTCCCGTGCCGAGTTCCGAATCTTACTGCGACAGGATGACGCCGACCGTCGTCTTACACCTATAGGCCGTAGCATCGGTCTGGTGGATGATTTTCGTTGGCAAGTCTTACAAAGCAAATGGGAAGCGGTTGACCATCTTACAAAATGCCTTGATGAGACTTCTTTGAAACCCGAGGTAATCAATCCGTATCTTCTCAAAGTCGGATCTACGCCGATTGATAGTTCCAAACGAGCCTCCGATCTCCTCGTTCGGCCCGATGTTTCCTTGTCGGATCTCCTCCCATTTGTCCCGAATGTTCCACGTGGAACAGTAGAAGATCATACCCGTCTTGACCGGGTATCTGAGTTATTGCCGTTGCAGTTGCCTTGGGCGGGTAGGGAAGAACCCGCCGCCATTCGCTTTGACGAAAAAGAGGTTTATGATGCCGCGGAAATCCGTATCAAGTATGCCGGATACATCGAACGGGAAAGGCTACAAGCCGAAAAGATTCATCGCCTCGAGAATCTGACCATCCCCGATGATTTTGATTTTTTCAAGATAACGGCGCTGTCGATGGAGTGTCGGATCAAGCTCGACCGCTATCGTCCCCGTACGATTGCGCAAGCCTCGCGTATTTCTGGCGTCTCTCCGGCCGACATCTCTGTCCTCCTCGTTTACTTCGGCCGCTAGTGTTCCACGTGGAACATGTGCGGCGGATGGTTTTTTGCCGAGCGAGCATTTTTTCTGCGAGCGAGGTGAAAAACCGGAGCCGCCATGTCATAATAGAATGAAATACTTAGTCGGTGTTAATTAAGTATTCAAAATTTTTTGTAAATTGCGTATCTAAATTTTGTAATACGCTTGTAACACTATGGAAATCTTGCGCACCTTCGATTTGCTCGAGAATCTCAAGAGCTATCCACCCAAGGATGACATCCTGGCCCGCCGCTCACGGGGGAAATGGATCAAGTACAGTATTGATCAGTACTACGAAATCTCCCATACGGTGGCGTATGGCCTCCTGGCCCTGGGATTCAAACCGGGTACCAAGGTGATTACGATCACCAACAACCGCCCGGAATGGAATTTTATGGATATGGGCATCAATCTGGCGCGGATGATCCATATTCCGGTTTACAGCACCCTCAGCAAAGATGATTATCTTCATATCTTCAATCATTCCGATGTGGAATTGATTGTCGTGGGTACGCCGGCCCTTTACAAGCGTGTGGCGCCGATTGCTGCCCAGGTGGACCGGGAGATCCGCTTCCTGATGATGGACGATTCCGATGAGGTGATGTCCCTGGCCAAACTCTATGAATTGGGACGCGAAAACAAGGCGCGTTTTGCCCCGGTGGTGGAAGAAAACAAGAAAACCATCAGCCCTGATGAGTGTGCAAGCATCGTCTATACGTCCGGTACCACCGGCCTGCCGAAAGGTGTGATGCTCTCGCATCGCAACATGATGTTCAATTCACACGGCCATGCGATCCGGCAGACCAAGAACTATAGCCACAAGATGGTGAGTTTCCTGCCCCTTTGCCACGTGTACGAGCGTACGATGAACTACGAATACCAGGAGCTGGCCATCAGCATCTATTACGCCGAAAGCCTGGCAACCATCCCATCGGACCTGAAAGACTGCCATGCAGACGGCTTCTGTGCCGTACCGCGCGTACTTGAAATGATGTACGGCAAACTGGAGGACGCCGGCAAGAAACTCACAGGTTTCAAGCGCAAGATCTACGATGCCGCCTGGAAGTATGCCAATACCTTCGACAACGAGAATACAAACTGGTTCTATCTGCAGAAACAGAAACTTTTCGACAAGTTGGTTTACAGCAAGTGGCGCGAGAATCTGGGCGGACACGAGATGCTGGTTGTCAGCGGGGGCTCGTCCATCCAGGCCAAGATTGTCCGGACATTCAATGCGGCCAAGCTCTATATCTTCGAGGGCTACGGCATGACGGAGACCTCTCCGGTCATCGCCGTCAATTCGCCGGCCGACAAATACAATGTCATCGGGACCGTGGGCAAGGCGATGGATGGGACGGAACTTTCCTTCGCCGAAGACGGCGAAATTCTGACCCGCGGCCCGCACGTGATGCTGGGTTACTACAAAAACCCCGAAGCAACGAAAGAAATCATCGATGCGGACGGCTGGCTCCACACCGGTGACATCGGTTATCTGGTGGATGGCAAATACCTCAAGATTACCGACCGGAAGAAGGAAATCTTCAAACTTTCTTCCGGCAAGTACATTGCCCCGCAGGTGCTGGAGACACTCCTGCGCGAAAGTGAATACATTGACAATGCCTTTGTTTTCGGCGCCAACGAAAAGTTCGCGTCGGCCATCATCATCCCGTCGTATGCCAAAGTGCGCGAATATGCCCAGTCCCAGGGAATTAAAGCCGAAACAAAAGAGCAATTACTTGATAATAAGCAAATTATCGAATTTTTGAATAGGGAGGTAGCGGCCGTCAACGCCAAAGTGGCGGCCCACGAGAACCTCAAGAAACCACACTTCGTCTTCGACGAATGGACCGCCGACAACGAGATGCTTTCGCAGACGCTCAAGCCCAAGCGCCGCAACCTGCTCAAACGCTATGCGGATATCATCACAGAAACCTATAATGCTTAAAATTCATTACTATGAAGAAGATAACTCTTGTATTTTTTTTGGTGTGTGCCATGCTGGCAAGCTTTCCCGCTGGGGCGCAGAACGGTAATCAGGGGCCGGAGCGACATGCGCTGCTGGCGTTGACGCCCACCGAGCGAGACAGCAGCACGGGCGACATCCTCAACCAGACGGCCTGGGAGTTCATATACTACAAACCGGACCAGATCAAGGAATTCGCCGGGCAGCTCTGCCGGCGGATCAAGTGGGACCTTCAGGTCACCGATGAAATGGCCGAGGGGAAACGCCCGAAAGATGCGGCGCTGGAAAAGTCTCTGATCGATGAATGCAAGGTCTTCTTGGATTTCATGCTCCGGCTCGGCCAGATCGCCGAACAGCATACGAATGTCCGGATGAACCGAAATGAGCGGGGGGAGTGGGCTTATGCACTGACCCCTGCACCGGAATGTGAAACGGGTCTTTGGACGAAGCACGTACCGAAAGCCCTGAAAAAGAAAGATGTGAGCACCTATGCAGCTTGTATGGTAAACGGCGTCTTTTATTTCTGCGAGCGGCCGTTCGGCGGCGGCTTCGTTCCGGTGGTCCTGGATGACGATGAACTGTATGTTCCGAGTGTTGCGATGGCGCTGGTCCGGAATATCGGGCTGATGTATGAGAATGGTATCCTGGACCTGCTCAAGGAAATGTATACCGACAAATATCATCAGGACAATTTCGAGCGTTCCTATCAGACCTGCCATTTCTATTTGAGTGCAGTAAGCCAGGCCCTTGGCAACAACGACAAGATTGAGGTCAAATACGAGCCGATGCCCAGGGCAGGTGCGATGAACGCCTCGATGAAGGCCAAGGTGCTCCCGCTGGAGAAGGCCATCACCGACAAGGTCGTGGACTGCGTGGTGACGTCGGACGGCTGGGAGGTGCAGCGCGACGCTGCGGGCAACATCCTCCGCCGTGTCATTTACGGCTACTCCCTGGTCCAGACCAAACGGGGCAAGCAGGCCACACGCGTCTCCTGGGCCGAAGACTACATGGGCGGCGGCAACTACGGTACCCTCCATGCCTACGGCGTCGGCGGTGCCAAATTCTATGTGAAGTAATTGAAAAACACGTTGCTATGAAACAGATTCGATTCGCAATTTTATTTCTTTGCGCACTGCTGCTTGTCGTGCCTGTCCGTGGCCAGGGCCTGAAGCCTTCCGCGGCGGCCATCGCCGCCGACCCTGGGGCTTCCGAACAGACCATCCGCGACGGCTACAGCAAGCCCACGTCCGAAATCCGGGCCAAGTATGAGCAACTGGATCCTTCTCTGTTTATTTATAGACCTTATTATCAAGGAGATAATCGGTATTTTTATTATGTCGAAGCTGATCCGAATGCCAAAAATTCTCCCAAAGAATTCAATGACCAGTGTTACAAGTGGTTTATGTACAAGGCGCAGGATGAATACGGCGTAGGCTGGACCCGGGTCAGTACATTCTTCGGCGGCACACCGGGCCATGACGGAGAATATGTCCTGTATGGGGAGCACGCGATGCATGCCGGTTTTGCCGAAGTCATCGCCGATCCGGGATCGAGCAATCCGTTCAACCATTTCCTGCACGCCTGCTCGATTCTGGATATTTCTTCCGAGTCGGCGGTGTCTTATGGCGGTCCTTACAACGCAACGGAAAAGGTGATCCGATACAACGACGGAAAAGTCTATCCGATGATCGAAACCGTCGGTGACCAGCTCGACCGAAACCGGCGGATGAAAGCCCTTGCCGAATCCGTTATTGTGAAAGAGTCTCCCTTTGATCTCCTGGTCTTCATGGCCGACTGGATATGGTCGAGGTATCAGGACCGGCAGAAGGCCGGCAAGTTCTTCTATATCGACGCCGTCGAGTATATGGAAACGTGTGCCCTGATGGCCGCCCACTCAGCCCTGTCAAGTGGTGACGCGAAGGAGCAGGAGCGCTGCCAGGCCCTGGCAAAGAAGCACATGTCCCAGAATGAAGAGATTCAGGCCAAGAAGATGGAGTTCTATCTTGCGAACGGTTCGGCGGCAAAGGCAGCGGCCAGCGCTATGACGATGGCCGAGATCCCCAAACCGGGCATGAGCGACGCCAGCCTTGAAGCGACATTCAAGTCACTGGCCATGAATTCCGGCGCATTGTCGAAAGAGGTGAGTATCAAGAAAGTCATCATCCGCGATGCCGGCTGGAACTACGACCGCAATGAACTGGGCGCGGTAACCGCCCGCTACAAAGGGGCGTATCTCATTTATTCCTTTGGCGGCAAGACGATGATGAAGGAAATGTCGTTCAAGCAACCCGCCACCGGCGGCGGCTCCTTCGGCAGCTGGCAATACCGCGGCATCGGCACAGAAACCCGTACAATTACCGACTGGAAGTAAATACCCGCAATACCGCGGCCAATCTATTGGGGTAGGCCACGGACCTCCCGGTCCGGCCTACCCCCAATTAGTTGTGTCACAGCACAATGCTGCGGCGGTGTGCTGTACCTCTCGGTCCAGGACCTACCCCAATTGATTGTTTCACAGCCCAATGCTGTCACAGCAAAATTCGGCAAGTGTATGCCGGACCATCCGCTCTAGGGCGTACAGCAGTGACTGTTAGGTCGGCTGCTTGTTGCAGGCAACAATGTTTCCCCCCCTCGGGTCCCCACGCCCCACTTCTCTCGTTTCTTTCTGTTCCAATTAGAACAGAAAGATTTTGTTAAGAACCTTATTGTCAATAACTTAGTGGGAAGTTTTTTTATGACCTCGCAAATAACCTCATTGATTCCCACAGCTTTCTGTTCCCGCCGGAACAGAAAGAAATCGGCATGTGTCTGATTATCAGCGATATGCAAAGCATGTTTTTGAGACCTCGAAAAAATCATTCTTGAGGATGAATGGGAAGGATCTCGTGGTTGAAACTGGAAAAGAGAAAGAAACAGCTAAAAATCTTGTGGTAAAAGAAAAAATTTATTATATTTGCGCATTGATAGTTTAAATAGGAAAAAATGAATATACCTGCTGAACTTAAATACACGAAAGATCACGAGTGGGTACGCCAGGAAGGCGACCTTGCCGTCGTGGGTATTACCGATTTTGCCCAGAGCGAACTGGGTGACATCGTATTTGTCGACATCCAGACCGAAGGCGAGACGCTTGCCAAAGAGGAAGTGTTCGGTGCCATCGAGGCTGTCAAGACGGTCGCGGACGCTTTCATGCCGGTTTCCGGCGAAGTGGTGGAAGTCAATCCCGCCCTGGAAGGTGCTCCTGAACTCGTGAACTCCGATCCTTACGGTGAAGGATGGATGATCAAGATCAAATGCTCCGACCCGTCGGAATTTGATACGCTCCTTTCTGCTGCGCAGTACGAGCAAATAATCTGATTTGTAAAAAATCAAAAATGTGATGTGTTCAAGGGGAACCTCGCCAGAGGCTCCCCTTGGTTATTATTTTCTACTGGGCTCTGCCCAGACCTACCGCTTCGGCCTGCTATCGCAAGGGCTCACACGACGGCCTCCGCTAGCGGCTGATGCCGCGGGCTCTGCCCAGACCTACCGCTTCGGCCTGCTATCGCAAGGGCTCACACGACGGCCTCCGCTAGCGGCTGATGCCGCGGGCTCTGCCCAGACCTGCCGCTTCGGCCTGCTGCCGCAAAGGCTCACACGACGGCCTCCGCTAGCGGCTGATGCCGCGGGCTCTGCCCAGACCTGCCGCTTCGGCCTGCTGTCGCGCAGGCTTGCACGACGGAGTGCGCGCGACGGAGTGCTCCCGATGTCTCGTTTTTGATCTGCACCCCAAAAGTTGGACACAGCTATGAGGTAAATGAAAAAGAACGAGAATTACCCGAAGTATGTCCAGGCAATGCACATGCTTGATGAAGGCAAGAGTTTAAGATTTGTGTGCAGAGATC
>Ga0208297_1000298_pt1 | contig 117926 bp, 111 predicted proteins | sample LMS_cellobiose_e_FD_187367 | JGI IMG/M metagenome (GOLD analysis project Ga0208297, IMG submission 187367) | Rumen-fistulated moose microbial communities from Alaska, USA - LMS_cellobiose_enrichment (SPAdes) (version 2) | ecosystem: Host-associated > Mammals > Digestive system > Stomach >...
TCTGGCGCGCCGGCGCGTACCGGGAGCACACGGTGGAGAACGCCGTTTCCCTCTGCGCCCGTCTTGCGGAGCGTTTCGACGCGGCGGGCATACCCGTCGTGCGTCTCGGCCTCAACCCCACGGAGGCGCTTTCCGGCGGGGAGGCCGTCGGCGGCGCGTATCACCCCGCGCTGGGGGAGCTGGTGCTGAGCCGCCGGTACCTCGCGCGGGCGGAGGCTCTCATAAGCGAGGCGGACAGGGGCGCGGAGGTCGTTTTCGAAATACCCCCCGGGGAGATGTCCGCCGCCGTGGGCCAGCGGCGGGAAAACGTCCGCGCGCTGACGGCGCGATACGGGCTGAAACGTGCAAAGTATGTGGAAGTTTTTGACCTGAAACGGCCGGAAATTCGCCGGAAATAACGGTTTTTGAGCAGAAAAAGCGGGCAAAGGAACGCGTCCTTTGCCCGCTTTTTTGTCTTTTCTTGTACGCGCGGCTTTTTCCGCCGGCGGTCAGCCGATGGCCAGATACTGCTTTTCGAGCCGCCTCATCATGGTCACGTAGCGGTCTCGGCACCGCTCGTTCCGTCCGGCCTCCGCGTCCTCCACGCAGGGGAGGATATACTCGTCACGGATCGCGGCGTAACGCTTTTCGCGGTCGCCCAGCAGGTCGATGAGCGTCACGATGACCGGCGCCTTTTCGTAATATTCCGCGATCAGGGCGGGGCCGTCCGGCTGGGCGGCCAGGTAGCCGTCCCGGAATCCGCGCAGCACCGTCAGTTCGCGGCAGTTGTCCGCCTTCCCCTCCGCCTCGCAAACGGCGGTGGTGATGAAGCAAAGGCCCAGGAATTTCTTGCGGAAGCCGCCGTTGATCTCCTCGAAATTGCCGATGTAGAACGGGTATTTGGGATAGCGGCGCAGCCACTCGTCCCGGATGGCGTTGGCGACGGGCTCCGAGCACTGCAGGCCCAGGTGCAGGATCATGGGCATCATATAGACGGCGATGACGAAGCGGTCCTCGTCGATCATGTTGTCGCGCTTCATGTGGGAGGGCCAGCGCTTGTCGCGCTGCCAGGCGTCCTCCACGTCGTCCATGAACCGCTCCGCCGTGCGGCGCAGCACGCCATCCCGCGAGGCGGGGTTGGTGAGGATGAAGGCGTTCAGCCGGTCGAAGGGGGCGCGGCACTGGCGGGCGTAGTCGGTGAAGAGCTCCTCATAGGAGGTCTTGCCGAAGGCGGCGCGCAGGTCGCGGTGCTCCAGCAGGCAGAACGCCACACGTTCGGCGTAATCGTTGTCCGCGGCGGCGAAATCCGCCATGGTCATCTTCTCGCCGCAGTACATGCAGGCGAAGCTGTCCAGCTCCTCCGGTATCTCGATGGTCCGGCCGCAGCCCTTGCAGAGCAGCGTGATGGTCTTTTCTTCGCTCATGTCAGCGCTCCTTTCCGGGGAGGGGAGATCACTCCTCCTCCTGTTTTTCCTCCGGCTCCTCCGCGGGAGCGTCCTCCGCCGTCTCAGCGGGGATGGCCTCGCGGGGCTCGTACGTGTCCGTTTCCTCGTTATAGCCGGTCTCCTCCGCATACTGGCGCGCCGTTTCCGCCATCTTGTCGGTCCGCTGCTGCATGAGTTGGATCACGGAGCGTACCGTGAACACGACGCCCACCGCCAGGAAGATGACGCCGAAGATCGTGAACAGCACGGGGTGATCGGTGATCTCCTTGGAGATCAGCGTCTGGTAGGCGAGCCGGCCGCCGATGTAGAGGAGGTAGACGCTCAGCACGAGCGTCAGCAGGTGATTGGGTTTGCGTTCGGTCTTTTTGTCTTTTTCGTTCATAACGGGCTCCTGTCAGGTTTTCCACTTGGCGCAGCGGGTCTTGACGCGCCTGCGCCGGCGGGCGCCGGTGATGACGATCACCGCGCCGATGGCGGCGAAGGTCGCGCAGACGCCGATGATGGGGGCGAGCTCGACGCCGCCCTCCGTTTTGACCTCCAGCCAGAGACTGCTCATCAGCTGGGTGACCTCGGCCTCCAGATAGATGAAGGCCTGGCCGCCGGCGAGCGTTTCCTCATCCGGGTAGGCGATGGGGTCGGAGGCGATCTCCTCGTCCATGTATGCCTTGGCCGCTTCCTCCGGCGCGGAGTAGCCCAGATATTCCAGGTTCTCCCCGCAGATCTCCGGGTCGCAGAGGAAGTTGATATACGCCTCCGCCAGATCCTTGTGCTCGCAGCAGGTGGGGATGCACATGGCGTCGATGAACAGGTTGAAGCCTTCGTCCGGGAAGCAGAAGGCGAGATCCTCGTTATCCTCCAGCATCATCAGGTAGTCGCCGGCGTAGTAGGGGGCGATCCAGGCTTCCTCCCGTATCATTTTATCATAGATCTGGTCCATCACGTAAGCCTGGACCAGCGGCTTCTGCTCGATGAGCTTGTAGGTCACGGCGCGGAGCGCGTCCTCGTTTGTCTCGTTGATGTTGTATCCCAGCAGCAGCTCGCCCACGGCGAAGGCGTCGCGGGGGTTGTCGAACATGAGGATCTTGCCGGCGTACTTGCTGTTCCACAGCAGATCCCAGCTGCCGACGTCGGCCTCGTCCACGTACTTGGTGTTGTAGATGATGCCCGTGGTGCCCCAGGTGTAGGGGACGGAATATGCGTTGTCGGGATCGTAATCGGTGTTTTTGTACGCCTCGTCGATGTACTGATAGTTGGGGATGTTGGCAAAGTCTAGCTTCTCCAGCATGCCCTCGGCGATCAGCTGGGCGATCATGTAGTCCGAGGGGATGATGACGTCGATGGACACGCCGCCGGTAGCCAGCTTGGTGTGCAGCGTCTCGTTGGAATCGTAGGTGACATAGTTCACCTTGATGCCGGTGGCCTCCTCAAAGGCGGCGTTGACGTCGATATAATCGTCGGACCCGTCGGAGATGTACTGGCCCCAGTTGTAGACGGTGACGGTGGGCTGGACGGCCCGGGCGCCGGCGGGGAGGACGCAGAGCGTCATCGCCGCGGCCAGCAGGAAGACAAGCAGCTTTTTCATGCGGCGCGCCTCCTTCCCCGGAGGGCGCTGTGCTCCGCGGCCTTGCGCTTCATATCCCGCGCCTGGATCAGGTTCATGACGACCATGGCCAGCAGGATCGCGGCGAAGAGCAGCGTGAACAGCGCGTAGATCTTGGGCTGGAGCGGCTTTTTGGTGTAGTTGTAGATCTCCACCGGCAGCGTGATGAAGCTGGAGCCGGAGACGAAATAGCTGATGACGAAGTCGTCCAGGCTCATCGTGAAGGACATGAGCGCGCCGGAGATGATACCGGGCAGGATCTCATGGATGATGACCTTGAAGAACGCCTGCACCGGCGTGCAGCCCAGGTCCAGCGCCGCGTCGTGCAGGTCGCCGTCCATCTGGCTGAGCTTCGGCATGACGGACAGGATGACGTAGGGCAGATTGAAGGTCACGTGCGCGATGAGCAGCGTCGTAAAGCCCAGGATACCGCGGATCTTGAGCAGGGTGCCGGTGAACGCGAAGAGCAGCGCCAGCGAGACGCCGGTCACGATCTCAGGGTTCGTGAGCGGGATGTTCGTGACGGCCATGACGATCTTCCGCGCGCGGCTTTTCATGGTGAAGATGCCGATGGAGGCCATGGTGCCCAGCACCGTGGCAATGAGCGCGGAGAGCAGCGCCAGAAAGACGGAGTTCCGCAGCAGCGGCAGCAGGCTGCCGTCCTTGAACAGGGCGGCATACTGGGACAGGGTGAACCCCTCCCAGGTGGCGATATCCGTGCCCGTGTTGAACGAGGCCACGGCCAGCACGATCATGGGGATATAGAGGAACAGCAGGATAACGCCGGTGAAGATACCGTTGGCCTTTTTCACAGCGTTATCACCTCCTCGTCGTCCCCGTCAGAGAACTTGTTCATCAGGGCGATGCAGGCGAAGACCATGAGCATGAGCACCAGCGACAGCGCCGCGCCCAGGTTGGGGTTGTAGGCGGCCTTGAACTGGCTCTCGATGACGTCGCCGATGAGCGTCGTGCCGGAGGAGCCCATCTTCTGGGAGATATAGAACGTGGAGATGGCGGGCACGAACACCATCGTGATACCGGAGATGATGCCCGGCAGGGACAGGGGCATGATGACCTTGGTGAATACCTGCGTGCCGTTCGCGCCGAGATCCTCCGCCGCCTCCACCAGCCGGCGGTCGATCTTCAGGATGACCGTGTAGAGCGGCAGGATCATGTAGGGCAGGTAGTTATAGACCATGCCCAGCACCACGGCGGCGTTGTTCCGCGCCAGCGGCAGCGCGCCGAGGCCCAGCTTGACGAGCCCGTCGTTGATGATGCCCGTGTCGTCCAGCAGGGCCACCCACGCCAGCGTCCGCAGCAGGAAGCTGATGCACATGGGCAGCATGACGAGCATGTAGAGGAACCGCTGGGTGAGCTTGTTGTCCAGCGTGGCGATGAAGTACGCCACGGGATAGCCCAGCACCAGGCAGATGGCGCAGGCGATGATGGCGAGCCACACGGACTTCATGAAGATGCCCGCGTAGGTCGACATGCCGGCCAGGTTGGCCAGCGTGAAAGCGCCGGTGATGGAATCGGTAAAGGCGTAGTAGAGCACGATACCGAGCGGGATGACCGTGAACAGCGCCATCCAGACGATGTAAGGCGCGGCGAGATGGTTACGCTTCATGCCCGTCCGCCTCCCCAAGCTCGGTGTATTCCTCCCCTCCGATCAGGGCGTCGGGGTCGGCGATCTCGTCATATTCCTCGGAATAGGAGCTGTAATCGCCGAAGAGGCCGGAATACTCGCTCTTCTTCATGACGTGGATGTCGTCCGGCGTCAGGCGGATGCCGATCTTTTCGCCCGCGGCGACGTAGTCCGTGGACTGGATGAGCCATTTGAAGCCGGCGAAGTCCACGATGATGTCGTAGTGGACGCCCTTGAACGTGATCCCCGTCACGGTGCCGGTCAGATGGCCGTCCGCCGGCTTGACGATGTCGATGTCCTCCGGCCGGATGACCACGTCCACCGGCTCGTTGGGCGCGAAGCCGCTGTCAAGGCATTTGAACTTGCGGCCGAAGAATTCGACCACGTAATCTTCCTTCATGACGCCGTCCAGGATGTTGCTCTCGCCGATGAAGTCCGCCACGAAGGCGTTCTGCGGCTCGTTGTAGATATCCTGCGGCGTGCCGATCTGCTGGATACGGCCCCGGTTCATGACCACGACGGTGTCGGACATGGTGAGCGCCTCTTCCTGGTCGTGGGTGATGTAGATGAACGTGATCCCCATCTGCTGCTGGATCTCCTTCAGCTCCACCTGCATATCCTTCCGCAGGCGGAGGTCCAGCGCGCCCAGCGGCTCGTCCAGCAGCAGCACCTTCGGGCGGTTCACCAGCGCGCGGGCGATGGCGACGCGCTGCTGCTGGCCGCCGGAAAGGGAAGCCACCTTCCGGTTCTCAAAGCCGCGGAGCGATACGGACTCCAGCATTTCCGTCACGCGGCCGTCGATCTCGCGCTCGTCCAGCTTGGCGATACGCAGGCCGAAAGCCACGTTCTCGTAGACATCCAGATGAGGGAACAGGGCATACCGCTGAAAAACGGTGTTGACTTTCCGTTTATACGGCGGGATATCATTAATCCTCACACCGTCAAACAGGACGTCGCCGGAGGTGGGCTGCAAGAAACCGCCGATGATACGGAGCGTGGTCGTCTTGCCGCACCCGGACGGGCCCAGCAGTGTGAGGAATTCCCTATCGTTGATGTGTAGATTCATATCGTCTAAAACGATCTCGCCGTCAAACGCCATCGATACATTACTGAGGCGAATGAGCTCTTTGGACATGTATCCTCCCCCTCTTCTCGTACGCGCTGTCCTTATCAGCGCGCATGCAGATTTCTGTCTTATACAGATAATAGAAACAATATACAGATTGCAGCGAAAAATGTCAATGTAAATCGTTAAATAAGGGGAAGAACTTTTTGACAAAGTCCACGTCGGTCGCCGTTACGGTCCGGCCGTTCAGATAGGCGAGCGGGCCGGCGTCCGTCCGGAAGGCGAAGCGGACCTTGTAGGAGCAGAGCGCCTGGCGCGTTTCGCCCGCGGCGCGGTTGAGCCGCTCGCTGCCGTATTTGCCGTCGCCCACGAGGGGATGGCCGGCGTCGGCCAGCTGGGCTCTGATCTGGTGCGTCCGGCCGGTGACCAGCTCGCACGCCAGCAGGGAGAAGCCGCCCTGCGCGGTGAGCGTGCGGTAGCGCGTCACGGCGGTGCGGGCGCCCTTTTCCGGGGCGGAGCGCACGAAAACGAGGTTTTTCTTCGCGTCCTTGAAAAGGTAGTTCTCCAGCGTGCCCTCCGGCGGCGTCATCGTGCCGCGCACGGCGGCCAGATAGGTCTTCTCGATCTCACGGGTGCGGATCTTTTCATCCAGCACGCGCAGCGCCGCGGCGTTCTTTGCCGCCAGCACGAGCCCCTGGGTGTTGCGGTCGATCCGGTTCGCAAGGGCGGGGACGAAGGAGTGTTCCTCCTGCGGGCGCCACTCTTTTTTCTGGTAGAGGTAGGCCTTGATATGGTCGATGAGCGTGCCGCCGGCCCACCTTGCGCCGTCGCTGTGGCAGAGCATGCCGGCCGGCTTGTCCGCGACGAGGATGTTCTCATCCTCGTACGCCACCGTCAGGCGGGGGGAGGCGATCTTCAGATACGCGTTCTCCTCCGTCGGCTCGTCGAAGAATTCGTCGTTGATATAGAGCTGGACGCGGTCGCCCTCGCAGAGGCGCGCATCTTTTTTCGCGCCCTTGCCGTTGACCTTGATACGCTTGAGGCGGATGTACTTCTGCATGAGCGAGGCGGGCAGCAGGGGAACGGCCTTGCCCGTGAAACGGTCAAGGCGCTGGCCGGCGTCGTTGCGGTTGATGACGAATTCTTTCATCGGCGGTCATTCCTTCTCGCCGCGGCGGCGGATCACGAAGCGCAGAGGCGTGCCCTCGAAGCCGAAGGTCTCCCGCACGCGGTTTTCGATGTAGCGCTGATAGGAGAAATGGAACAGCTCCGGCTCGTTGCAGAAGAGCACGAAGTTGGGCGGGCGCACGCCCGTCTGGGTCATGTAATAGATCTTCAGCCGCTTGCCCTTGTCCGTGGGCGGCTGGACGCGTGCCTGCGCGTCGGCCAGCACGTCGTTCAGCATGCCGGTCGTGATACGCCGCGCCGTCTGCTCGTTCGCTTTGTTGACCAGGTCGAAGAGATTGTTCACCCGCTGGCCCGTCAGGGCGGAGATGAACACGATGGGCGCGTAGGGCATATACGAAAGGTCGCGGCGGATGTCGGCGCGGAGGCGGTCCATCGTCTTGTCGTCCTTGTCGATGAGGTCCCATTTGTTCACCACGATGACGTTGGCCTTGCCGGCCTCGTGGGCCATGCCCGCCACCTTGGTGTCCTGCTCCGTCACGCCGTCGCGCGCGTCGATGAGGATGAGGCACACGTCGGCCCGCTCGATGGCGCTCTGCGCCCGCAGGACGGAATACTTTTCCACCCGGTCGTCCACGCGGGCCTTGCGGCGGATACCGGCGGTGTCGATGAGGACGTATTCGCCGAACTCGTTCGCAAGGCGGGTGTCTATGGCGTCCCGGGTCGTGCCCGCCACGTTGCTGACGATGACGCGCTCCTCGCCGAGGATCCGGTTCACCAGCGAGGATTTGCCTACGTTGGGCTTGCCGATGACGGCGATCCGGATGGCGTCGTCCTCCTCCGGCGTCTCCTCCTCCGGCGGGAAAAGCTCCAGGCACCTGTCCAGCAGGTCGCCCGTGCCGTGCCCGTGCACGGCGGAAACGGCCACGGGGTCGCCGAGGCCGAGACTGTAAAATTCGTAGATCTCGGGGTCCACCGCGCCGATGGAATCCATTTTGTTGACGGCCAGCACCACGGGCTTGCGGGAGCGGAGGAGCATAGAGGCGACCTCCTTGTCCGCCGCCGTGACGCCGGTGGAGATGTCGCCCACGAATACGATGACGTCCGCCGTTTCCACGGCGGTGAGCGCCTGCTCGCGCATGGATCTCAATATCTCGTCGTCGGTCTTGGGCTCGATGCCGCCGGTGTCCACAATGTCGAACGTGCGGCCGCACCAGTCCGCCTCCGCGTAGAGCCGGTCCCGCGTCACGCCGGGGGTATCCTCCACGATGGCCAGACGCCGGCCGACCAGGCGGTTGAACAGCATGGACTTGCCCACGTTGGGCCGTCCGACGATGGCGATAAGAGGCTTGGGCATGTTATCTCTCCTTTACAGATCTACCAGGATCTTGAAAAAGTCGGCGCCGCTCTGCGGCCATTTGACGATCTCCACGCCGAGCGCTCCTGCGGCCTCGACGTCGGTGACGTCGTCCAGAAAGACGTTGTCGCCCCGACGGAGCATGCGCTCCGTGATGAGCAGCTTCCGGCCGAGCGGCCTGCCCTTCAGCTGGGCGATGAGGTCGCCGCCCGTGATGAGGCCCGCCACGTCGATGCTCTCGCCGAAAAAGTCGTTGCGGATGGCGTAAACGCGGCCGTCCAGCGCCGGATAGCGCGCTGTCGCGTCCGCCAGCAGTTCGCGCATGAACGGGGCCGCGGCGACGCCCGTGGCGATGGAAAAGGGCGTCGGCGACGCCTCTGCCGGCGCGTCAGGCGCGTTCATGGCCTCGTCGAACTCCGTCCGGAAAAGACGCAGGATGCCTACGCCGTTTTCCAGCTGGGGATAGTCCTCATAACATTCGTCGGCCGGGAAGGGAAGGCCGGCCTTGATATAAAACTCGTCGGAGCAGAAGAAGATACGCGAGCCATGCTCCGCAAGACAGCGGTCCGCGAAGGCTTCCACCTGGCGCACCGTTGCGAGCGCACCCGTCCGGTCGTAAAGCCGGAGCGGGTAGAGCCCCTCGCGGTGCTTTGTGAGGCCGACGGGGATGACGGAGACGCTGTTCACCGCGGGGTGGAGCCCCTCGAGCCAGGCCATCGTCCGCGTGAGCTCCTCGCCGTCGTTGATGCCGGGGCAGCAGACGATCTGGCAGTTCATCTCGATCTCCGCCGCGGCGAAACGCTCCATGACGGCGAGCCCGCGGCCCGCGTTCCGGTTGCCCAGCATCATGCACCGTTTCTCCGGATCGGCCGTATGGACCGAGATGTTGATGGGCGTGATCCGCAGGTCGATGATACGCTGGATCTCCCGCTCGGACAGGTTCGTCAGCGTGATGTAGCTGCCCGTGAGGAAGGAGAGACGCACGTCGTCGTCCTTGAAGTAGAGCGTGCTGCGCATGCCCTTCGGCAGCTGGTCCACGAAGCAGAAGATACAGTTGTTGGCGCAGGCGTGAGGCTTGTCCATCAGATATTCTTCAAACGTGACGCCCGTGTCCGCGCCCTCGTCCTTCCGCATTTTCAGCAGCTTTTCCTCGCCGCCGCGCCGTATCTTCAGCGTCAGGCGCGCGTCGTAGGAGAGGAACATGTAGTCGAGCACGTCGACGACGCGTTTGCCGTTGATCTCCAGCAGCACGTCGCCGGGACGGAGCCCGGCCCTGGCCGCGGGCGAATGCGGCGCCACAGTCTTTATCGTGTTTTCCATGGAGCACCTCCCGCGTAATAAAAAAACGGCGGATGACCCGCCGTCTTTTCATGCTTTGTTACTTTGCCTCTTCAACAGACACGACTTCGCGTCCGTCATAAGTGCCGCATTCTGCGCAAGCCCTGTGAGGCAGACGGAGAGCTCCGCACTTCGGGCATTTGACAAGCGCGGGGGCCTCGAGCTTCCAGTTGGAGCCGCGCCTCTTGTCTCTTCTAGCCTTCGATACTTTCCCCTTCGGAACCGCCATGATGACACCTCCTGTTTAGTCTTCTTTTTCCAGAAGCTGTCCTAAGACAGCCAGCCTGGGGTCGCCTTCGTCCTTGCAGTCGCAAGGGCCGTCGTTCAGATCTTTTCCGCATTTCGGACAAAGTCCCCTGCAATCTTCGCTGCAGAGGAAGCGCTGCTCCATGCTGAGGACGAAGGCCGTCCCGGCGATCTCGTCCAGATCGGCGCAGCCGTGATCCAGGATGTAGATATCCACATTATCCTCATCCTGAAGCTCCTCGGCCAGGAAGCAGTAGGTCCTGAGAGCCAAATGCTTCGGAAACTCTTTCAGGCACCGCGCGCAGACGCACGTCAACTCGCACGTAAGGCGGGCTTCCAGCGTGAGCATGCCGGCGCGGTTTTCCACCTGGCCGCTGACGCTCACGGGGGTGAGGAACTCCTTGACGCCCTCGAAACGGAACATGGACATGTCCATTTCAAAATCGAACGGGATCTTGCCGCCGGGCAGATCCAAAATCTCTCGAAGGTCGAGCAGCATATCTCTCACCTGATCCTTAACGCAATGCCAAGATATTATAATTGAATTTTTTTACCTTGTCAATACGCAAAACGCGACCTTTTCAAGGTTTTTTCACCGCCAAAAAACGGGGGAGCGGCGGCGCCGTCTTACGCCTTGACGGGCGTGTAGCCGAGCTCCGTCAGCGTGTTGACGGCGGTGGCCACGCAGTGGTCGCACCCGTCGATGGTGACGGTCTTGTCGGGCAGGGAGACGGTGAAGGCGAGCCCCGCGGCGGTGAGCGCCTTGGTGATACGGCTCGCGCACATCTCGCAGTGCATATCGGGAACGTTCAGTACGGTCATGGCATGATCCATCCTTTCTTTTCACAGTCAGAAGCGCCTGTCGGTATACCTCTATTATATAGCACAAATGGGGCGGGCAATCAAGCGGAGGCCCTGTTTTTTACATTTTATTCACCTTTCCGGCCGAAATGGGGGTATAATAGGCCCCAGAAAGAGACGATCAACGGAAAGGGGTTGTTCAAATGGCGCAGAAGATCCTGGTTGTGGAGGACGACACCAACATCGCCGAGCTGCTCAGGCTCTACCTGGAAAAGGACGGGTTCGAGGTGTCCATCGCCTACGACGGTGGCCAGGGCGTGGCGAAATTCGAGCAGGAGAAGCCGGATCTCGTCCTGCTGGACATCATGCTGCCGGTGCTGGACGGGTGGGGCGTCTGCCGCGAGATCAGAGCCTCCTCCAAAACGCCCATCATCATGCTGACCGCCAAGGGCGAGACGTTCGACAAGGTCACGGGCCTGGAGATGGGCGCCGACGATTACATAGTCAAGCCGTTCGAGCTGAAGGAGGTCCTGGCCCGGATCCACGCCGTGCTCCGCCGCTATGAGAGCGGGGAGGCGCCGGAGGGGAAGAAGCTCGTTTTCGACAAGCTCGTCATCGATATGGATTCCTTTGAGCTGACGGTGGACGGCCGGAAGGTCGAGATACCGCCCAAGGAGATGGAGCTGCTGTTTCATCTGGCGTCCCACCCCAACAAGGTGTTCACCCGCAACCAGCTGCTGGACGAGGTGTGGGGCTTCGATTATTTCGGCGATTCCCGCACGGTGGACGTGCATGTGAAGCGTCTGCGCGAGAAGCTGGAGGACGTGTCCGACCAGTGGTCGCTGAAGACCGTGTGGGGCGTCGGGTATAAATTCGAGCTGGCGGGACAGGGAGAGGCCGGCTGAAGCAAGGCTGCTTATGAAAAAGAGCAAGAGTATCTTCTTCAAAAACTTCATGAACACCGTGGTGCTGCTGCTCCTGAGCTTCGTGATGTTCGGCGCGGCGTTCACCGCCCTCAGCTACCGGTACATCATGGACCGGGAGACGACTGCCATGCAGAACGACATCCACCGCGTGGCGAAGATGCTCTCCGCCTACGGGACGGAATGGGATCTGGACAGCATCGAGATACGGGCCACCATCTCGCTTTTCTCGGACACCTCGGGCTTCCACGTGCTGGTATGCGACGGGGAGGGGACCGTCGTCTCCTGCTCCGACCGGGAGCTTTACTGTCCCCATCTGGGGCAGACGGTGCCGGACGGCGTGCTGGCAGAGATGGACAGCGGCGAATATTACGGCGTCACGGCGCTGGGCGGTATCTATGAGCGGAGCCAGCACGTGGCGGGGAGCGTCATCAGTTCCCGCAGCCGCGAGGATATCTCCGGCTACGTGTTCCTGTCCGCCGCGCCGGAGGACCTTTCCCAGCTGTGGGAGAAGTTCGCGGGTCTGCTCATCATGATCATGCTCATCGTCATCGTGCTGGCCTGCCTGCTGACGTATGTGACCACCTACCGGCAGACGGAGCCCATCAAGCGCATGGCGGCGGCCGCCCACCGCTTCGGCTACGGCGATTTCTCCGTCCGTGTGGCGGACGAGGGCACCAGCAACGAGATACGGGAGCTGGCCGACGCCTTCAACGTCATGGCGGAGACGATGGAGCGCTCGGAGCAGGCGTGGCGCGACCTGATCGCGAACGTCGCGCATGAGCTCAAGACCCCCATGACCACCATCACCGGCTTTGCCGACGGTATCCTGGACGGCACCATCCCGCCGGAGAGCCGCGACAAGTATATCGGGATCATCTCCTCGGAGACGAAGCGGCTGAACCGCCTCGTCCGCGGCATGCTGCAGATGTCCCGCATGCAGGACAAGAACGCCGCGGAGGTGCTGGCGCAGAGCTTCGACGTGACGGAGATCATCCGCCGCGCCCTCGTCAGTCTGGAGGGGAAGATCACCGCCAAGGGGCTCGACGTGGACGTGGCGCTGCCGGAGGAGGCCGTCATGGTGCGCGGCGACAGCGACGCCATCATGCAGGTCGTCTACAACCTGGTGGACAACGCGGCCAAGTTCGCCGATCCGGACACCACGCTCCGCGTGGCCGTCTGGAAGCAGGAGAGCAAGGCGTACGTCTCCGTGGAGGATACGGGACCCGTCATCGCCAAGGAGGAGCTGCCGCGTATCTTCGACCGGTTCCATAAGGAGGATCGCTCCCGCAGCCGGGACAAGGACGGCGTGGGGCTGGGGCTCTTTATCGTTAAGACCATCATCAACCGCCACAACGAGGATATCTTCGTCACCTCAGAGGAGGGCGTGACGCGGTTCGTGTTCACGCTGGCGCTGAAGGAAGCGGAAGCGCGGAAAAAGGAAGGCGGCAAGCGCGGCCGCGAGCAGGCGGAATAAAAAAGGAACGCCGGGGCGTACCGCTCCGGCGTTTTTACGGCTCAAGTTTACAAAAAGTAAATAATTTGTTCATCAATTGGCTAGACGATCGGTGTATGATGATCCCAGAAACCGGAAACCATACAGTTTACTCCCTCACTTATCAGAGTAAGAGTCAAGGGCCCGTCGCAAGACGGGCCCTTGGCTTGTTTTGTTTTTCAGACGCGTTTTTCGATCTCCAGGCCGGTGAGGCAGCGGCGGATCATGTCGAAGGCATGGTTGGCGGCCATGGTACGGATCCGCGCGCGGTCGTGGCCGAGGTTGAGGCTGCGGCACCAGCTGCCGTCCGCCGCGTCAAGCGCCACGAAGACGGTGCCGACGGCGAGACCCGTTTCGTCGGAGGCGGGGCCCGCGATACCGGTGACGCCGATGCCGAGATCGGCGCCCAGCAGCCGGCGGGCGCCGGCAGCCATCTGCTTCGCCACGGTGGCGGAGGCGGGGCCCTCGCGGGCGACGTCGTCGGCGTCCACGCCGAGGATGGCGGTCTTGGCCGCGTTGGTATAGGTCACGGCGCCGCCCAGGAAAACGGCGGAGGCGCCGGGCACGTCCGTCATGCGCTTGGCGACGAGCCCGCCGGTGCAGCTCTCCGCCGTGGCCAGCGTCTTGCCGGCGGCCTTCAGCAGCTCCAGGCACCGCGCTTCCAGGCTCTCCACGTCAATGCCGTAGATGAAGTTGCCGAGCGTCGAGCGGATCTTTTCCATCACGGGGGCCATCATCGTTTCGGCCTCCGCCGCGGAGGCGGCCTTGGCCGTCAGACGGAGCATGCACTCGCCCTCCTTGGCGTACGGGGCGAGGGTGGGGTTCGCGAGCTCCAGCATGAGCGGGCGTAGCTTATCCTCCATCGTGGATTCGCCGAGGCCGAAGATGCGCACGTTGTGGGAATGGATCTCCGTGCCGGTGAATTTCTGCAGATAGGGCATGCCGCAGGCCTTGAACATGGCGAGACACTCCCGCGGGGGACCGGGCAGCATGAGCACCTGCACGCCCTCCGCCTCAAAGGCGCAGCCGGGGGCCGTGCCGCAGGCGTTGCCGAAAACGGTGCACCCCTCCGGCAGATAGGCCTGCTGGTAATTGTTGTCCGTGAAGTGGTCGGTATGGAGGCAGTTGTGGAAATAATCCCGCATCTCCTGGGCCGCTTTTTCGTCGAACACCAGTTTTTTGTTGAAGGCTTCGGCCAGCGTCTGCTTCGTCAGGTCGTCGCAGGTGGGGCCGAGGCCGCCGGTGGTGATGATGATGTCGGCGCGCCGCTTGGCGATGGCCACCGCGGCCTTCAGCCGCTCCGGGTTGTCGCCCACCACGGTGTGGTAATAGACGTTGATCCCCAGCGCGGAGAGCTGTTCGGATATGTCTCTGGCGTCCGTGTTCGCCACGTTGCCGAGCAGCAGCTCGGTGCCCACGGAGATGATCTCAGCGGTATGTTCCATCAGCTTATCTTGATCCTTTCTGTGTTTTCAAAGGCCTCGTCCACCAGCGCCGCGACGTCCAGCGCCGCTTCCGCGGCTTCCGCGTCGGCAAGGCGCGGCTTCGTGCGGGGGTGGCGGGGCGTAAAGACCGTGCAGCAATCCTCGTAGGGGAGGATGGAGGTGTCGAAGGTGCCGATCTCCCGGGCGAGACGGACGATCTCCGCCTTGTCGAGACAGACGAGGGGGCGCAGCACGGGGCGGGAGGCGCAGGCCTCCGTCACGCCCATGGCCTCCATAGTCTGGCTCGCCACCTGGCCCAGCGATTCGCCGGTGACGATGGCGGCGCAGCCGTTCGAGGCGGCGATCCGGTCCGCGATGCGCATCATGAAGCGGCGCATGACGATGGTAAAGTATTCCTCCGGGCATTTGTCCCGTATCTCCTCCTGGATATGGGTGAAAGGCACGACGCGGAGCGTCATCTTCCCGCAGTAGGCGGCGAGACGCTTCGTCAGCTCAACGACCTTCTCCTTGGCCATCTCGGAGGTGTAGGGGAAGGAGAAAAAGTGGACGGGCACCGTCTCCACGCCGCGCTTCGCGGCCATATAGGTGGAGACGGGGCTGTCGATACCGCCGGAGAGCAGGGACACCACCTTGCCGTTGCAGCCCACGGGCATGCCGCCCGCGCCGGGCAGCGGCGCGCCGTGCACATAGGCGGCGAAGTCCCGTATCTCGAGATTTACCGTCAAGTCCGGCGTGTGCATGTCCGGCTTCACGGCGGGGAACGCTTCCGCCAGACGGCCGCCCACATACTGGGACAGCTGGACGGAGGTCATGGGGAAGGCTTTGTCCGAGCGCTTCGACTCCACCTTGAAGCTCTTCGCCGCGGTGAAGGCGTCCGCCAGATAGACCCTGGCCGTTTCGAAAAGGGCGTCCGCGTCCTTGGCGCAGGCGGCGGCGCGGGAGACGGCCACCGCGCCGAAGATCTTCCGGCAGGCGTCCAGCGCGCCGTCCATGTCGCACCCGTCGTCCAGCGGCTCCACGTAGACGGTGGACTGGGCGGCGTAGACGCGGAAGCGGCCGAAGGCGGCCAGCCGGCGCTTGATGTTGGCGATGAGCTTATCCTCAAATAAGCGGCGGTTCAGGCCCTTGAGGACGATCTCGCCCTGTTTCAGCAAGATGATATCGTTCATAACGTTTCCTTCGTGTCGGTATTGAAATCGTAGGTGCGGTACTGGATGGCCTCGGCCAGATGGGCCGGGGCGATGGCCTCCGCGCCGGCCAGGTCCGCGATGGTGCGGGCGACCTTCAAAATGCGGTCGTAGCTGCGCGCCGTCAGGGCGAGCGCGTCATAGGCCGAGCGCATGAGGGCGGCGCACGCTTCGTCCAGCGCACAGACCCGCTCCAGCTCCGCCTGGCGCACCGCGGCGTTGCAGGCGGGCCCGTCCTCGCCGTAGCGCCGGCGCTGGATGGCCCGCGCCGCGTTCACCCGCGCGAGGATCGCGGCGGAGGGCTCCGCGTCGGGCTTTTCCCGCAGCTCGTCGAATTCCAGCGCGGGGACCTCGACGTACATGTCGATCCGGTCCAGCAGCGGGCCGGACACCTTGGCTCTGTAATCCCGCACGGCCTTCTCGCCGCAGCGGCAGCGGCCGCCGGGGTGGCCGTACCACCCGCATTTGCAGGGGTTCATGGCGCACACCAGCATGAAGCGGCTGGGATAGGTGACGCTGCCCGCGGCGCGGGACACGGTCACGACGCCGTCCTCGATGGGCTGGCGCAGCGTTTCGACAACGTCCCGGCGGAATTCCGGCAGCTCGTCCAGGAAGAGCACGCCGTTGTGGGCGAGCGATACCTCCCCGGGCTGCAGCTGGGCCCCGCCGGCCATGGCGGCGGCGGAAACGGAGTGATGGGGCGCGCGGAACGGCCGCCGCGTGACGATGGGATCGCTGCCGCAGGTCTGGCCGGTGATGGAATAGACGGCCGTCGTCTCCAGCGATTCCTGGCGGCTCATGTCGGGCAGGATGGTGGGAAGGCGCTTCGCCAGCATGCTCTTGCCGGAGCCCGGCGGCCCGATGAGCAGGACGTTGTGGCCGCCGGCGGCGGCCACCTCCAGCGCGCGCTTCACGTTCTGCTGGCCCTTCACCTCCGCGAAATCCACGTCGTAGACGGGACGGGCGGGGACGGCGGGCGCCCGGGCGGGGGAGAGAGGCTCCGTCCCCTCCAGATGGCGCACCAGCTCCGTGATATGGGCCACGGGATAGATCTCCACGTTGCCGGCAAAGGCGGCCTCCGCGGCGTTGGCGGCGGGGACGAACAGCTTTTTCACGCCGTTTTTGCCCGCGCAGAGCGCCATGGACAGCACGCCCGGTACCGGACGCACCTCCCCGGACAGGGAGAGCTCCCCAATGAAGGCGTGATCCTCCGCCGGGGCCGGCAGCTGCTCCGACGCGGCCAGGATGCTCAGCAGCACCGGCAGATCGTAGAGCGTCCCGGCCTTTTTCGTGTCCGCCGGGGCGAGGTTCACCACCACCCGGGACACGGGGAACTTGAGCCCGCAGGTCTTGATGACCGCGCGGACGCGCTCCCGCGCTTCGCGCACGGCGGCGTCGGGCAGGCCCACCACGTCGAAGGCGGGCAGGCCGCCGGACAGGGAGCATTCCACGGTAACGGCATAGCCGTCGAGCCCGGCGATGCCCAGGGAACGGACGCGTCTAACCATAAGCGGGATTCCTTTCAGATCGGTATAGTCCCATTTTATACCAAGGCGGTGGAAAAATCTACTGGGAAAAAGAAAAGACCCGGCGTCTTTTTGCCGGGTCCTGCGCCGTTTATTCGCCGCGGAGCGCCGCGCCCACGCCGCCGCCGGCATGGATGAGCAGCAGCTCCTCCTTCGTCATGCCCATGGACTCCATCGCGGTGAAAATGAGGGCGTCCCACGCGGCGCAGACCGCGCCCGCGCTGGCGGAGCCGCACATGTTCCAGACGTCGGCCTCCCGCGCCGTGTAGACGCGGAAATAGACGTCGGCCTCCCGGGCGAGGAGCGAAGCGTCGTTCTGGCTGACGGCGACGACCGTCGCGCCGACGGCCCGGCACACGGGGAGGAACGCCGTCATCTCCGGCGACTTGCCGCTTTTGGAGATGAGCACCACCACGTCGCCGGCGCAGACCGCGCCGAGATCGCCGTGGATGGAGCCGGCGGGGGAGCAGTAGAAGGCGGGGATCCGCGCCACGTTCAGCAGATGGGCGATATGCTGCGCGGCGACGCCGGAGGTGCCGCAGCCGGAGGTGATGACCTTTTTGCCGTTCCGGCGCGTCGCGATGAGCAGGTCGATGAGCCGGGCGCAGACCTCCCTGTCAAGGCTCTCCCGCAGCGAGGCGACAGCCTCCTGCTCGATGGCGAGGATACGGTCGATGGCGTCGTTGTAGGACATGGCGTTCACGCCTCCTTTGGCTTCGTTTTGTCTGCCGCCATTATAGCACGGGCGGGAAAACGATACAAGAAAATGCGTTTTTTTGCGGGAAAAGAGTTGACGGCCTGGGCGGTAGGTGATAAGATGGTGCCTATAAGATGTAAGACAATATACTGTTTTTTGCGCCGTGCATGCGCGCCCGACCGCGGGGAACGCCGTTTTTTCTGTTGTCATCCGGCGCGTTTGGCGGTACAATAAAGACAGTCAAACCGGCAAAAAAGGATGGGATGATCATGAAAAAAAGAGCGGCTGGCTTCGGGGAGCTCATGCTCCGGCTCGCGCCGGAGGGGTATCTCCGCTTTCAGCAGACGGATACCTTCGAGGCCGTTTACGGCGGGGCGGAGGCCAACGTCTGCGCCGCGCTGGCGCAGTTCGGCGTCGAGACGCGGTTCATCACGGCGCTGCCGGCGCACGCGATCGGCCAGGCGGCGTTCGACCGGCTGCGCGCGATCGGGATCGATACGGACTTTATCCTGCGCCAGGGGCCCCGGCTCGGTATCTACTTTGCCGAGAGAGGCGCGGCCCAGCGCCCCGGCAAGGTCATCTATGACCGGGCGGGCTCGTCCATCGCGCTGATCGAGCCCGGCGATATCGACTGGGAAGCCGCGCTGGACGGCGTGGACTGGTTCCACTTCACGGGGATCACGCCGGCTCTCGGCGACAACGTGGCCCAGTGCTGCCGCGACGCGCTGAAGGTCGTCCGGGCAAAGGGCATCCGCGCCAGCTGCGATCTCAACTACCGGCGCAACCTCTGGTCGGAGGAGAAAGCGCGGGAGGTCATGACGGACCTGGTGGAGGGCCTCGACATCTGCATGGTGAACGAAGGGGCCTGCAAGGACGTGTTCGGCATCAGCGCGCCCGACGCCGCTGCCAACGATCGGCAGAGCGCGGAAGCGTCGCTCTATGTGGCGGAGGAGATGCGGAAGCGCTTCGGCATCCGCGAGATCGGCGTTACCATCCGGCGGAGCTATTCCGCCTCCGACAACGAGTGGTCCGCCATGCTCTACGACGGCGAGCCGCATTTTTCCCGGACTTACCGGATGCAGCCCATCATCGAGCGGATCGGCGGCGGCGACGCCTTCGACGCGGGGCTCATCTACGGCGAGCTGAACGGCTGGGACAAGCAGGACTGTGTGGAATTCGCCGCGGCGGCCGCCGCGCTGAAGCATACCGTAGAGGGCGATTTCAGCGTCACGACGCTGGACGAGGTCAAGGCGCTCATGGCGGGCGAAGGGTCCGGCATGATCCAGCGGTGAACCGCAAAGGAGAAACAGCATGGACGTTTTGGAAACGATACGACTCAGCGGGCTCATCCCCGTTCTGAAATTCAATGACGCGGCGGACGCTGTTCCCACCTGCAAAGCCGTGAGCGACGGCGGGCTGAAGGTGGCGGAGATCACGTTCCGCACGGACGCGGCGGAGGAGGCCATCCGCGCCGTGTGCCGCGCGCTGCCCGACATGCTGGTGGGCGCCGGCACCGTGACGAAGACGGAGCAGGCGGAGCGCGCCGTCCGGGCGGGCGCGCGCTTCATCGTGGCCCCCGGCCTCAACCCCGCGGTGGTGCGGTGGTGCGTTGACAACGGCGTGCCCGTCGTCCCCGGGATCAACGATCCCAGCGGGATCGAGGCGGCCATGGAGCTGGGCCTTACCTGCGTCAAGTTCTTTCCGGCGGAGGCCTCCGGCGGCGTGAAGTTCCTGAAGGCCATCCACGGGCCGTATCCCGACATGAAGTTCGTGCCCACCGGCGGCGTGAACGAGGACAATCTTGCGGACTATCTCAAGACGCCGGGCGTCGTCGCCTGCGGCGGCAGCTGGATGGTGCCCGCGTCCGCTGTCGAAAACGGCGATTATGGCACGATCCGCGCCCTCGTGCGGCAGGCTGTCAACAAGATGCTGAACTTCCGTCTGGCTCATGTCGGCGTCAATACGGCGAACGAGGCGGAGGCCGGCGACGCGGCGGCGCGTTTCGAGCGGCTTTTCGGCTTTGAGGAAAAGGCCGGCGCCGGCTCCGTCATGGCCGGCGGCTTCGTCGAGCTGATGAAGAAGCCCGGGCCGGGAGAGCGCGGCCACATCGGCATCCGCACGGACGATATCGAGCGCGCCGTGTTCTATATCGAGCAGGCGGGCTTCGCCTTCGACCGCGACGGCGCGAAACGGGACGACAAGGGCGCTCTCAGAGTGATCTATCTCCGGGACGAGATCGCCGGCTTCGCCGTGCATCTCGTGCAGGGCTGAGAATAGAGTCTGCTTTCTCAAAATGGTTTTTGTATCCCCGACGGGAAGGTATACCGTCTAAAAAATACTATTTTTACGGAGGAGAAAAATGAAAAAAGTAATTGCAGTGGTATTGGCAGTTTGCTTGATCTTTGCTTTGTGCTCGTGCGCGCAACAGCCCGCTTCCAGCGGCAATGCCTCCACGACGGAAACCAAAACGGAGACCAAGACCGAGACCAAGACCGAGACCAAGACGGAGACCAAAACTGAAACCGCGAAACCGGCTGAAGTCATTACGTTGACGTTCGGCCATGACGCGGGCAAAGAGGTCCTTACCGGACAGGCGATCCAGATGTTTGCCGACCTGGTCGAAGAAAAGACCAACGGCGGCGTACATATTGAATGCTACTGGGATGCCGTTCTCGGTTCCGAAGCCGAGATGTGCGAAGGCGTCAAGATGGGCACCATCGACATGCTGAAGTGCAACTCCGGTAATACGGCGTCCTTCGTTCCCGAGATCAACGTCTTCTCGCTGCCGTTCATCTTCACCAGCACCGAGCACGCTTCGAAGTGCTTCTTCGGCGAAGTGGGCGACGTGATGAAGAGCTGCTACGAGGACGCGGGATTCCACTGCTTCCTGTTCCTTGACGAAGGCGCCCGCAACGTGTTCGGCTGGAAGCCGGTTACGTCTCCCTCGGATATGACCGGCGTCAAGATCCGTACCATGGGTGCGAACGCCATCCAGGACGGCTTCCGTGCGATCGGCGCTTCGCCCATCTCCATGAACTGGGGCGACGTTTACTCCGCGCTGCAGCAGAAAATCCTTGACATGGCCGAAACGCCCGTGTGGAACTACCTGGCCGGTCAGTACTGGGAAGTGGGCGACACCATGTCCGCCACCGAGCATCTGCGTATCCCCGCGGTGTTCCTGATGAACCTTGACAAGTACAACTCGCTTTCCGACGAGTACAAGGCTGCGATGGAAGAAGCTGCGGAGGAAGTCGAAAAGTGGTACAACGATCAGTTCACCGCTTACAACGCCGACTGCCTGGATCAGATCATTGCCGCCGGCACGAAGTACATCGAGCTCACGGCCGAGCAGCGTGCGGCTTTCCAGGAACTCTGCAAGCCCATGTATGAGAGCTACAAGTCCGAGCTGGGCGAGCGCGGCGCCAAGATGATCGACATGATCATCGCCGCCTCCTAACGTATAGTTCATATGAAGGGCAGACGGGGAGGAAACGCCTCCCCGTCTGCCAAGGAGAAACGTAACAGGGGAGAATGAGCACTATGACGATCATCAAGACAGTCAAAAAAGTACTTGATAAGGTCAGCGATATAGCGCTTACGATTTGCATGACAGCAATGGCCGTGGTTGTTTTCTGGCAGGTTTTTTCCCGCTTTGTTATCAACAACCCGTCCTTCTGGTCGGAGGAGCTGGCGAGATACCTGATGATCTGGACCACCTTTATCGGCGCGGCTGTTTGTGTGCGCGATATGAGCCATATGGAAGTGACCTTTATCCCGGATCTACTGCTGAAAAAACGCATCCCTTATCTGATCATTCGCTTGATCGCATATGTATTTATGCTGGCGTTGGGCTATTTCTTTTTCCGTTATGGAATGGATTACGCCAAAATGGGCGTCAGCGCGACGGCACCGACGATCCAGCTGCGCATGAATTATATCTATATGATCATACCTATAAGCGGCGTCATTATCATTGTGAACGTCGTTGAAAAGATCATAGAGGAGATCTATTACTACAAACATCCGGAAACAAGACCTGAAAAAACGTACAAGTAAGAGGAAAACGACCACTTGCAAGAGAGACAGCGTCGTCGTATGATATGAAAATCAGCATAGGATACGGCGGCAGAATGGAGAATTACATGGTTGTTGCTATACTGTTCGGTCTGCTCTTCACGCTGATCCTTTTGGGCGTGCCCGTGGCCTTTGCCGCGGGACTTGCCGCTTTCATCGCCTGCTTTACATGTTTGCCGACGGTCCCCGCCATGGTCGTTGTGCAGCGTATGTTTGCGGGACTGAATTCATTCAGCACGATGTGCATACCGTTTTTCCTGCTTGCCGGCGAGTTTATGACGGCCGGTAAGATCATCCCCACGCTCGTCCGGCTTTCGGACCTGCTCGTGGGACGTATCCGCGGAGGTCTGGCGCATATCAACATCGTGGCCAGCCTTCTGTTCGGCGGCGTGTCCGGCGCGGCTACGGCGGACGCGTCCTCGCTCGGCGCGTTTCTGATTCCCGTTATGGAGGAGTCGGGCTACGACACGGACTTCTCGGTTGCCGTTACGGCGACCTCCGCACCGTTGGGACTGATCATTCCGCCCAGCAATATTATGATCATCTACGCTATGACGGTGCAGAACCTTTCCATAGCGGCGCTGTTTATGGGAGGTATCATCCCCGGCGTGCTGATCGGCATTGCCCTTATGCTTGTGGCATATTGGTATGCCGTTAAGCGCGGTTATCGCAAGGAAGCCAAGATCCCCGGAAGAGAGATCCCGAAGATCCTGCTTGAGGGCATACTCCCGATGCTCACCTTCGTGATCATCGTGGGCGGCATCCTCGGCGGTATTTTCACCGCGACAGAAGCGGCCATGGTGGCTGCGGTCTACTCGTTCATCCTCGCGGTGGTGATCTATCGCTCCGTATCGCTGAAAGACGTACCGAAGCTTATCCTCAACGCGGCCAAGGGAACGGTCGTGATCCTGTTCCTGATCGGGACGTCTTATGTCTTCGGTTGGCTGATTGGCTATTGCCGCGTTCCCGAATTGGTCAGCAACTTTATGATGACTTTGACGGGCGGCCAGGGATGGCTCATCAAGCTCTTCATCGTGCTGCTGCTGTTCGTGCTCGGTTTCATTATGGAGGGCGCGTCGATCGTCATTATCTTTACGCCCATCTTCCTGCCCATTATGCAGAGTTTCGGCATGAGCGTCATTCAGTTCGGTATCATCATGGCTATGGCCGTGGCAATTGGCAACTATACGCCGCCGATCGGGCCGGTTCTTTACATAACGGCAAAAATCGGCCATATCACGCCCTTGAAGGCATTCAAAGCGTGTGTGCCGTTCATGATTGCGTCGCTGATTATTTTCTTCTTGGTTATGTATATCCCGGCGCTGTCAACGTGGCTGCCGTCACTTTTAATCAAATAATGAGATAAGAGGAAGCAACATGGAAAAGATCAAAACAGGCATCATCGGATGCGGAAAAGTGGCGGATATGCACGCCAACGCTTACAACACGCTGCCGAATTCGGATTTCACCGCGGTGTGCGACATGTATTTCCCCAGCACGAAATACTTCGTCGACAAATACGGCGTCAAGGCCTACGACAACGTGACGGCCATGATCCGCGAGAACGGCCTGCAGGTGGTCAGCATCTGCACGCCGCACCCCGTGCACGCCAAGGTCGCCATCGAGGCGCTGAACTGCGGCTGCAACGTTATCGTGGAAAAGCCGCTGGCCGCGTCGCTGGCGGACTGCGACGCCATCCTTGAGGCGGCGGAGCGCAACCACGTGCAGGTGGGCACGCTGGTGCAGCGCCGCTTCTATCCGCCCGTGCGCCGTATCAAAAACGCCATCGAAAAGGGAGAGATGGGCGGCAAGCCCATCCTGGGCCTCGTGCAGATGATCGGCTGGCGCGACAAGGCGTATTATGAGAGCAACGACTGGCGCGGCACCTGGAAAGGCGAGGGCGGCGGCGTCCTGATGAGCCAGGCGGTCCATCAGCTGGATATGCTGCTGTGGCTCATGGACGACGAGATCGAGAGCGTCTACGGCGTGTGGCGCAACTTCAACCACCCGTATATCGAGGTGGAGGATACGGCCATCGCGTCCATCCGCTTCAAGCACGGCGCCGTGGCGTCCATCCTGGCCACCAACTCCTGCAACCCGGCGCTGTACGGCAAGGTCCACGTGTTCGGGCCCAACGGTACCTCCGCCGGCGTCCAGACCGACGGCGGCCAGATGTTCATCGCCGGCATGACCGCCATCGCCGAAGCGCCCTACAACGACATCTGGACCGTGCCCGGCTATCCCTCCATCGAAGAGATGCGCGCCGCGGACGAGAAGGAATTCTTTGCCGAGGATCCCACGCTCCGTTTCCACCGGCTCGCCATCGGCGGGTATCTGGACGGCATGCAGAACGGCACGCCCGTGCCGGCGGACGGCTTTGCGGGCCGCCGCGCCGTGGAGCTCATCCGCGCTATCTACGAGAGCAGCGAGAGCGGCCAGCCGGTCAAGTTCCCGATGAAGTAAGATGGAGATCGGCTACAACGAGGCGACGGCCCGGGATTGCTCCGATCTCTGGCAGGATCTGACCTTATGCGAAAAAGCGGGGTTCGACTTTTTTGAGCCCCGTGAAGACATGATAGACCGGTTCGAGGCGCGGGGCGGACGGCTGGAGGACGTGAGGGCCTTCTTCCGCTCGAGCCGTATGCGTCCTTTTGCCATGAACGCGCTGTATACGTACCAGGAGATGTTCGGCCCGCATGACGACGCCGCGCGCCGCGAGGAGGTGCTGGCGCACTTCCGCAAGGGCTGCGAACGGATGCGCTTTTTCGGCGGCAACGACTACGTCGTGGTGGTGCCGCTGGGCACGGAGGGGTACATGGGCCCCTACCGCGGCGACCGCGAGACCGTGTTCGAGGATCTGGTGCGTATCTGCACGCGCCTTGCCGAGATCGGCGCCGACTACGGCGTCCGCGTGGCGCTGGAGCCCGTGGGCGCGCGCAAGAGCAGCGTGCGCACGGTGGAGGAGGCGTATGCGATCGCGGAGGCTACCGGCCGCGCCGACGTGGGGCTCACCGTGGACGCCTCGAACCTCTACGTCAACGAAAAGCTCTGCGATTTTTCCGCTGTCGGGCGGCTGGATCCGGCGCGTATCTTCGTCGTCCACCTCAACGACTACGACGACCTGGCGCTGGACGATTTCACGGCGGAGGCCCGCTGCTTCTGCGGCGACGGCGTCCTGCCCGTGACGGATTTCCTCCGCGCCGTCATCAAAAGCGGCTTCACCGGCGGCGCCGCCATCGAGACGTTCCGCCCGGCATACTGGGCGCGCGACCCCAAGTGGGTCATCGAAACGGCGTACAAGACTACAAAACGAGCGATCGATATCGCGGAACAGGAGACGGAAACGCTATGAAAGCTGTTATCACCGATGACAGACATCATCATTATGAAGTGGAGAAGGCCATTTTGGAGCCGCTGGGCTTCGACGTGGTGGTGCTGGGCGAGGGGACGAAGGACGAGCTGCTCGCCAACTGCCGCGACGCGGACGCGCTGCTGGCCAACCTGGCGCTCATCGACCGGGAGGTCGTGGAGAGCCTGGAAAAGTGCCGCGTCATCTCCCGCTACGGCGTGGGGTTCGACAACGTGGACGTGGCGGCCTGCACCGAGAAGGGGATCCAGGTGGGCTACGCGCCGCATTACTGCGAAAACGAGGTGGCGGAGCACGCGCTGGCGCTCATCATGAGCTGCGCCCGGCGCACGACGTCCCGCGACAGGAAGATCCGGCAGGGCCAGTGGAACATCTCCGACAAGATCGTCCGTATCGCGGGCAAGACCTGCGGTATCCTCGGCTTCGGCCACATCGCGCAGGGGTTCTGCGAGCGGGTGCGCGGCTTCGGCTTCGCGGAGATACTGGCCTACGACCCGTATCTGGACGCGGACTTCATCGCGGGCTTCGGCGCGCGGAAGGCGTCGTTTGAAGAGGTGCTCACGAAGGCGGACTTCATCTCCGTCCACATCCCGCTCAATCCTTCCACCCGTGGCATCATCAACAAGGAGGCGTTCGCCCTGATGAAGCCCGACGCGGTCATCGTCAACACCGCCCGCGGCCCCGTCATCGACCAGCAGGCGCTCATCGACACGCTGGCCGCCGGCAAGCTGAACGGCGTGGGGCTCGACGTGTACGACACGGAGCCGCTGGCGCTGGACAGCCCCCTGCGGCAGTTCGACAACGTGGTGCTGACCGACCACACGGGCTATTACAGCGAGGAGTCGCTCGTTGATCTCAAAACCATCACGGCGCAGAACGTGGCGGAGGTCTTCGCCGGGCGGCCGCCGCTGTTCATCGTCCCGCCCCAGAAGGACGTCAAGTTCTGATAGGATAAAAAGAGACCCCCTGCCGAGAAGCAGGGGGTCTTTTTTCACATCAACTGCAGGTCGGTTCGATCCGCCGCGGCGTCGATAAAGGTCTGCAGCAGCTTCGGCCCGTAGTCGCCCAGCTGGGCCAGCGCCCAGGGGTGCGTCATCCAGATACGGCAGGGGGGCAGCTCCCAAAGGCAGTCGTAAAGCGCGTCCAGATTGCCGCCATAATAGTCGGGAAAGGCAAAAACGGTCTTCAGATAGGCGTGGGCCGCGGCCTTGTCCGTCAGCCGGCGGCAGTCGATGGCGTAGTCCCTTATTTCCATTGGACGTCTCCTTTCTCGCTCACGGTGAGCTCGCGGAAGCTTTCGTAATGGTCCTCGGTGTAGAAGAAAAGCCCGTCGTTGGAAAAGATGAGCCGCTTCGCGCCGCGGCTCGACCGGCCGAGCGTATCGATGTCGCACTCCGTGTAAACGCGGCCGTCAGCGTCGGGCAGCAGCCCCTCCCGGTTGCCGAAGCGGTCGCCGCCGATGGCCGCGCCGTCGCGGTACTGCTCCACGGAGCCGCCGCTCCAGCCCAGCTTGCGGGCCTCGTTCTTCGTGAGGTAATTGGACGGCAGATGGCCGTAGGCGGCGAGATACCGCGCCACGCTTTCCACGTCATAGTACCGGCCGTCCTCATCGGGCGCGGGGGCGCTCTCATCGTCCTCCGGCGCTGTTTGCGGCTGGGCGGGGGACTGCTCATCGGCGGGGGTCTGTTCCTGCGCCTGCGTTTGTGTCGGGGCAGGGGCCTCGGCCGCAGGGGCTTTCCGGCGGCAGGCCGTCATGGTCGCGAGCAGCGCCAGCGCCAGCAGCAGGAGAAGGATCCGTTTTGCGTTTCTTTTCATGCGTCTACCTTCCAGTTTCGGGATGGTCTCATTTTGCCGCGAACCGGCCGCAAAGTCAAGAGGCAACGAGCTCGCAAATTGACAAAAACGCGACGGACGTGTATAACTGGAGATGTCGGGACAGCCCGATAAGTCCTTGAAACGGAGTGACCGCTATGGCTAAATTTTGCACGCACTGCGGCGCGGCGCTGGAGGAAGGCGCGCGCTTTTGCGTGGAGTGCGGACAGAGGATAGAGGAAGAGGAAGCCCCCGCGACGAAGCCCGGGACGCCCGTAAGCCCCGCTCCGGCAGCGCCGGCGCAACCCGACGCGGCCCCCGCGGCGAAGAAAAAGAGCCCGCTGGCGGCGATCGTCGCGGCGGTGGCCATCGTCGCCGTCCTGGCGGTGGTGCTGTTCGTGAAGCCCGGCCTGCTCGTCGAGCGCGGGGAAGACGACGGCGCGCCGAAGCAGGAGACCGTCGAGCAGGAGAAGCCCGCGAAGACGGAGGAGCCGTCGCCCGCGAAGCCGACGGAGAAGACGCCCCGCGGGGAGCCTGCGCCCGCCCCCGCGGCGCCGGTGCAGGTCTATTCGGACGAGGAACTCGCCGTCATCTATCTGGACGCGGCGCGCGCTCTTGCGGCTGCGACGCCCGAGGAGCCGTGGAGCGAAGCGCGGGTCAAGCTGTACGATATCGACGGCGACGGCGTCAAGGAGCTGCTGGCCATCGACAACCAGAATATGGCCATGGCCACCGGGCGTATCTTCACGGTGGACGGCCGCGGCGAGGCGGAGGAGATCTTTCGGAGCGATCCGGTCGGTCTTGCCGGCGCAGGCAGCTGCGGCTTCAGCCTGATCACGTATCAGGGGGAGACGTATCCCGTCTTTACGGAGAGCAATTACGACGACCCGCGCGCTTACGAGTATCTCTATCTGCTGGTCTACCGGGGCGGCGGGCTCGCGAAGGAGCACGTGCTCTATACCGACGAGGTCTATACCGACGATTACGCGGACGTCAGCAGCCACTATCAGTTCGACGGCAGGGATATCACCGTGCTGGAGGGCGAGCGGATACTGCGCACGCGCGAGGATCTCGTCTCGCTTTTCGACAACTTCGACAACACCACGGGCAGCATGTCGCGCGGCGCTTTTCTGGCGATGGCCGGCAGCGAGGAGCCGGCGCTGATGCGGCAGCAGCGGCTCTGTCTCGAGCGCGCTTACGACGGCGCGGCGGCGCTGGTGCTGCGGCAGGGGAACGAGGAGCTGTTCCACGCCTCCGTCACCATCGGCAGCAACGGCATCTCCTACAGCAAGCAGGAGGGCGACCGCTGCACGCCGGCCGGTACGTTCCATCTGCTCTATTACATCAGCGACAACGATCTCGGTCTTCTCATGCCATGCAGGCTCATCCCGCAGAACGGCGATACCTGGATCTGCAACCCCGACTCGAAGTTTTACAACACGCTGCAGTTCGCGTCCGACATGTCCGACGCGGATCTGAAGGGCGCGGAGAGCATGACGAAGAAGTTCGCGGACGGCAAGTCGGAATACTGCCTTGTGTTCGACTACAACGGCGACGGTATCACGACCTACAGCGCGACGCCGGGCGCAGGCTCCGCCATTTTCATCGACGGCGTGGGCTCCGGCGGGACGCTGGATGCCGGCTACGGCGATATCAAGATGGCCGCGGCCGACATGGTCCGGCTGCTGCGGCTGCTGGATCCCGCGTGCGACCCGGTCGTCATCATCAGCTGATATGCGGAACGCGACGCGACTTTTGCAGATAGCGGCGGCGCTGTGTATCGTCGTCCTCGCGGCGGTGCTCATCGCCGTGTTCGCCGCGCCGAAGCGGACCGCCGAAGCGCCCGGGCGCGATGGGCTGTCCGTCGCCGCGGAGCGGGAGACGCGGGAAGAGACGCCCGCCCCCGCGCCGCAGGAGCCGTCCGTGCCGCCGGAGCCTGCGCCCATAGGCGAGCCGGAAGCGGAGCCCGCGCCGGCCGTTACGGTGCCGGAAGAGCTTGCCGACGCGCTCGCCGCGGCGGGGATAGAGCCGGGCGCGCTCACCTGCGCCCAGCTTCTCGCGGTGGAGAGTGCGGGGAGCGAGGGAACGCTCCGCGCCTATGAAACGGCGGACGGCCGCAGCTGGACAGAGGCGCTGGCGCCGGTGGCCTGTTGGGTCGGGAAAAACGGTGTGTCGGCGGCGAAGACCGAGGGCGACAAGATGACGCCCGCCGGGCTCTTTGCGCTCGGTACGGCGTTCGGCATCGAGCCAAAGCCTGAGACGGGGCTCGCGTACCGTTCCGTCACTGCGGACAGCTACTGGGTGGACGATACGGATTCGCCGTATTATAATCAATGGGTGGAGGGCGGAAAAGGAAAGACCTTCCGTTCAGGCGAGCACCTCATCGACTGCACGCCGCAGTATGAGCTCGCCGTCGTCATCGAGTACAACACGGCAGACCCGGTGCCCGGCGCGGGCTCGGCTATCTTCCTGCACTGCGGGGAGCAGTACACCTCCGGGTGCGTGGCGGTGGCGCACGACGATCTTGTCGCGCTGCTCCGCTGGCTGGACGCCGATAAGGCTCCGGCTATCCTGATACGGTAAATGCGAAAAGCCCCCGGCCGTCCGGCCGGGGGCGCTTTTTTTGTATCAGAAGATCATTCCGCCACTTTCAAGGCTTCCACCATGTCGATCTGCCTGTTTTTCCGCGCCACCGCCAGTCCCACGACCAGCGACACGCCGAAGGTGAGCAGGATGGACACGGCGTAGGTGGTCACGCCGAGCATCAGCTTCAGTTCATATTCCCCGGCCAGGGCCGTCAGCAGCCATTGCAGCACGCCAACGCCAGCCGGCAGCCCAATGACGACGCCGACCACGGTCAGCCAGATGTTCTGGGAAATGAGCAGACGGCCGATGGCGCGGTCCCGGAAGCCCAGGACCTTCAGCGTCGCCAGTTCGCGGGAGCGCTCGATATAGCTCATGACGCCCAGGTTGTAAAGCACGATGATGCCCAGCAGTACGGCGGCGACGACCAGCAGCAGCACCATGCTGTCCATGATCTGGACGAAGCTGGTGAAACTGTCCATCAGCTGGACCTTGTCCTGGGTGCCCGTGATGAGCGAGGACGCGGGGATATCCCCGATGGCCCGGTCTGTATAGATGGCGCTCACGGCGTATTCGATGCCCAGCGCGTCGGCCAGCGTATCGGTCATGGTGACGCTCTCGGTCATCACGGAGCGGTTATAGCCCACCACCGTGGCCGTGTACGTTTTGTCGGAGCCGTAGGGGGAGAAGCGCACCTGCTCGCCGATCTTTGCCCGATCCTTCAGCCGCAGGCAGAGATATACGCCGTCGTCCCGCAGGTCGATGGGGTCGTTGGCCTCGTCGACGACGTTGATGAGCTGCCTGTCGTTGTGGAGGATGTCCAGCGCGACGGTGTCACCGGCGAGACTGATGCCGGAAAGGCTCTCCCAGTCGCCGTCCAGCGTTTCCGCCAGCGCCATGGCCTCCGCGGTGTCGGCGCCGTCGGCCAGATTGACCTTGGTGGCGTAATGGGAGATATCGTCGTTCAGCAGATCCAGGAAGCCTGCCATGGTGTCGCGCATGCCAAGGCCGCCCACCAGCAGGATCATGCACCCGACGATGCCGATGAGCGTCATCGCGGAGCGGCTTTTGTGGCGGGACAGGTCGCGCAGGTTCCACTTGGTGCCGAAGCGGAGCTTGTCAGAACGGTCCAGCCGCTCAAGTCCCGTCCGGCGCATCTTCTTCGGGGCGTAGGGGCGCAGGGCGTCGGCGGCGGAGCCGCGCAGCTGCCGGCGCACGGACAGATAGCTGATGAGCGTCAGCAGCGCCACGGTGCCTGCCATGACGGGATAGCAGAAGGGCGGCACGGCGGACGTCCAGTCCGGCATGTCGAAATAGGTCCCCATCATGCCGTCCTCGCTCATGATGAGCCGGCATATCCAAAAGCCCAGCAGGACGCCGAGCCCGGTGCCCACGAGGCCGATGAAAAGGCCGTAGGAGGTGTAGTGCCGCAGGATGCGGCGATTATTGAAGCCAAGCGCCTTCAGCGTCCCTATCTGGAGCTTCTCCTTGGTCGCGATGCGGTGCATCGTCGTGACCATCGTCAGGATGGCGATGGCCAAAAACAGCACCGGCAGGATGGAGCCCATGGTCTTGCCTTCCTTCGATTCGCCCTGGGACTCCTTATAGACGACGTGGTCGTCCTTCGGCGTCACCATGATGGTCTTGCCCAGCTTGTCCTTGACCGCGTCTTCCAGCGCGGCTTTATCCAGACCGGACAGCAGGTTGACCTGGGAAAAGACCTTATCGGTGGCCTCGGTGAGCGTCTGGTCGGTGACCAGATCGGCCGCGGCCCGGCGGGCGTCCTCCGCCGAAAGGCCGGCGTCCTCCAGCGTTTCCGCCGCCTCCGCCAGCGCGTGCTCTTTGATCAGACCGGCCAGCTTGTCGGGCGATATGTAGGCGTAGCCGAAGATGGTGTGATCCGGCATGACCTGGTTCGCGTCGGCCAGGCATATCATGTGTTCCCCGGACTTGACGAGGCCCACGACCTTGCCCGTGAGGTCCGTGCCCCGGAAGGTCAGCGTCAGCGTATCGCCCAGGGCGATATCGTTGGCCGCCGCGAACTTATCCGACAGCCAGAAGCCGTCCCCGTGGGGATCGTAGGGCTGGCCCTCCATCACCGTGAAGGTGGACACGGTGAAGTTTTCACTCACGTCCAGCGCCAGCGATCTGGCGCCGTCGCCCTTCAGATCGAGGTTGACGGATAAAAAACGCGTCGCCGCGTCCACGCCGTCGATGGAGGCGATGGCGTCCAGGTCCTCCGCCGTGAAGCCGTCCCGGGCGTAGAGCCGGTAATCGGCGTAGCGGGTGTCCGTGAAAAAGCGGGAGGTATCGTAATCGATGGTGTACCACTCCATGTTGAAGCCCAGAAAGACCCCCACGCCAAGCGTGATCATCAGGATCATGGAGATGAATTGCGCCTTGTAGCTCCACGCGGTACGAAACAATTTACGTAACAGCATCACCAATCCACCTCGTCCGCGCTGAGCGGGTGCTCCTGCTCCTCCACGGAGCGTATCCTGCCGTTTTTGACCCGAATGACCGTGTCGGCCATCTTGGCGATGCTCTGGTTATGGGTGACGATGACGATGGTCTTGCCGTAATCCCGCGCCATGTCCAGCAACAGCTTCAGCACCATCACGCCCGTTTCGGAATCCAGCGCTCCGGTTGGCTCGTCGCACAGCAGGATACGCGGGTTTTTCGCCAGCGCCCGCGCGATGGAGATGCGCTGCTGCTCGCCGCCGCTCAGCTCCGCCGGGAAGTTGTGCAGATGGTCCTCCAGCCCCACCCGGGCGATGATGTTCCTGGCGTCCAGCGCGTCCGGCGCTATCTCCGACACCAGCTGTACGTTCTCGTAGACCGTCAGCGTCGGGATGAGGTTGTAAAACTGGAACACGAAGCCGACAGTGGAGGCGCGGTAATCGGCCAGCTCGTTGTCGGACAGGGAGGAGATGTCCCGTCCGCCCACGATGATCTTGCCCTCGCTGGGGTTGTCCAGCCCGCCCAGCAGATTCAGCAGTGTGCTTTTGCCCGCACCGGAGGGGCCGAGTATCACGGCCAGCTTGCCTTCGTCCAGCGTGAAGCTGACGCGGTCCAACGCCCGCAGCTCGTGCTCGCCGCTCGTGTATATTTTGGAAACGTTTTCAAATTGAACGATATGCATGGGACCTCCTCAAGATAAGGCCCGCCGGGCGTTAGCGAAAGCTAACCGTGCGGGTTTATTTTTCGGAGCGTGCGTCAGGCAGAGCAGCGATGCACGTTCCGATAATGGTTAGTTCACGCTAACTGTTATAGCGCCTCGGCGTCGATTTGTCAAGGGCTTTCATGTACGGGGAGAGGAAAGAGTGATGCCCCCGGCCATCCGGCCGGGGGCGTGTGTTTTTTACACCGGGACGCTTGCCAAAGGGCGTTCAAGGTGAGGAATGGGTCACCTTTTTTTATACAGGAGGAGCTCGGGATCGGCGCCGCCTTCGGCATACGTGCAGATAAGGATAAAGTCTGCGTTTGCGAGGATCCCGAAGCAGCGGTCTCCGCCGAATTCGGATTTCAATTGGTTCCCGAGATATGTCGTCTGGTCGTTCAGAAATTTCACCTGTGCGCCACTGGGGAGACGATATGCGAGGTTGACATAACTTCCGACGAGGGCGTTGAGCTTGTCCACCTTGGGCATGCCCTCAATATGCAGGTTGTTGATCTCGTCGATCAGCCGTTTCTTGAACGCCTCGAACTGTCCGTCGTCGCTGAGTTCCTCGTACCTTTTCCAGTAGTCCAGCGAGGGGAGCGTCTGCTTCATGTAGGCGCGCGCCTGCTCCTCGGAAAAGTTTTCATTCGCCATGTTGCGGACGCAGACGTCGATCAGCTCGTCCATATCGCTGTAGGTGTAGGTCCCGTCGGCATAGCACCATTTGCAGTAATCCTCGTTGAGCGTTCCGTCCTTGTTCCGGCCGATGATCGCATCCTCCAGCGGCATGCCGCAGCACTGGCAGATCAGCTGACGGGGCGCGCCCAGTAGGGTGTTGATGGAAACGTCGAAGAGTTTTGAAAGCAGCTTCAACGTCTCGGTATTGGGGACCGTTTCACCGTTTTCCCAGCGGGATACCGCCTGCCGGGTCACAAAGACTTTTTCGGCCAGTTCGTCCTGGGAAAGCCCGTTCCTGGTCCGCAGCCCGAGCAGTACCTCTTTTGTTTCCATATGACCACCTCCGTATCGCTATTATAACACCGCGATAGCCATATGCAAAGCAACCGTCTGTTGCTTTTGGCGAAGAAAGAGGGATTCGCTTTTCTGCGGAAAAGCCACGGCGGTTGCGGCGTGCCACCGGCACACCGCTAAGAGCCGCCTTTCGAATCCCTCGCGGAATCTTCCAAATGCAAAAGTCCCCCACCTGGCGGTGAGGGACTTTCACATTTGGCGGAGAAAGAGGGATTCGCCCGCCTGCGGGTGGGCCGCCTCGCCGCGCTGACATGCCACCGGCATGTCATTCACTGCCGCTCGGTCGAATCCCCCGCACACTTTCTCCAAACGAAAAACCCCGTCCAGAAGGACGGGGTTTCCGTTTGGCGGAGAAGGAGGGATTCGCTTTTCTGCGGAAAAGCCACGGCGGTTGCGGCGTGCCACCGGCACACCGCTAAGAGCCGCCTTTCGAATCCCTCGCGGAATCTTCCAAATGCAAAAGTCCCCCACCTGGCGGTGAGGGACTTTCACATTTGGCGGAGAAGGAGGGATTCGAACCCTCGAGACCCTTTTGAGGCCTACACGATTTCCAATCGTGCGCGCTCGACCAAACTACGCGACTTCTCCATAGCTGTCGAAAAAACGGTACCGTATTTTTAACGTGCCTGTAAATTATACTGGAATCAAAACGAATTGTCAACGATAAAAATGCTTTTTTCTTATCGCGGGATAGATCGGCGGGAGGTTGCATTTTACGGGCCGGATGTGTTACAATACATATTTGTAAACGAATGCGGCAGAGCCGTACCATGACAGGAGGAAAGGAAACATGAGCAAAGGACCTTTCTACATCACAACGCCTATTTACTATCCGTCGGATAAGCTTCACATCGGCCACACCTACTGCACCGTGGCCACCGACTCCATCGCGCGCTACAAGCGCATGTGCGGCTATGACGTGATGTTCCTGACCGGCACGGACGAGCATGGGCAGAAGATAGAGGACAAGGCCCGCGCCGCCGGTATCACGCCCCAGCAGTTCGTGGACAACATCGTGACGGGCGAGGGCGGCATCCTCGATCTGTGGAAGCTGATGAACATCTCCAACGACCGCTTCATCCGCACCACGGACGACTACCACGTCAAGAGCATCCAGTACATCTTCCGCAAGATGTACGAGAACGGCGATATCTATAAAGGCAAGTACAGCGGCATGTACTGCACCCCGTGCGAGAGCTTCTGGACCGGGAGCCAGCTGGTGGACGGCAAGTGCCCTGACTGCGGCCGCGAGGTCAAGTACGCGGAGGAGGAGGCCTATTTTTTCCGCCTTTCCAAGTATGCCGAGCCCGTGCGCAAGCTGCTGACGGAGACGGATTTCCTCCAGCCCCAGTCCCGCGTGAACGAGATGGTGCACAACTTCATCGACTGCGAGGGCGGGCTACAGGATCTCTGCGTCTCCCGGACGAGCTTTACCTGGGGCATCCCGGTGGACTTTGACGAGAAGCACGTGGTCTACGTGTGGGTGGACGCGCTGTCCAACTACATCACGGCCCTGGGCTACGGCAACGACAAATATCACGATTACGAGAAGTTCTGGCCCGCCGTCCACATGGTGGGCAAGGAGATCGTGCGCTTCCATTCCATCATCTGGCCCGCTATGCTCATGAGCCTGGGCGAGCCGCTCCCCAAGCGCGTGTTCGGCCACGGCTGGCTGCTGCTGGGCGGCGGCAAGATGTCCAAGTCCAAGGGCAACGTCGTCGACCCCTACATCCTGGCGGAACGCTTCGGCGTGGACGCGCTGCGCTACTTCCTCATGCGGGAGTTCCCGCTGGGCTCCGATGGCAACTTCTCCAACGAGGCGCTCATCGCGCGGATCAACTCCGACCTGGCGAACGACCTGGGCAACCTGCTGTCCCGCACGGTGGCCATGGTGGAAAAGTATTTCGGCGGCACGCTGCCGCGGGAGCGGCAGGCCGACCCGCAGGACGACGAGCTCATCGCCATGGCGAAGGAGCTGCGCGGCAAGTACGAGGCCAGCATGGAGTCCTTCGCGCCCCAGCAGGCGCTGATCGACACGTTCAAGGTCATCTCCCGCGCCAACAAGTATATCGACGAGACGACGCCGTGGCTCCTCGCGAAGGACGGGGCGAACCGCGCCCGTCTCGCGACGGTGATGTACAATTTGCTGGAGACGCTGCGTATCACCGTGTCGCTGCTGGTGCCGTTCATCCCGGCCAGCGCCGAAAAGGCCTTCGCCCAGATCGGCGCCGCCCCGGAGCAGACCACCTGGGAATGCGCGGCGCAGTGGGGCGTCCTGCCGGCGGACGTCACCGTCCGCCGCGGCGAGACGCTGTTCCCGCGCATCGATATGGACAAGGAGCTGGCGGAGCTGGACGCCATCACCGAGGCCGCGAAGAAGGCCGCGCTCCCGCCGCTGGAAGTGGAGCCCCAGACGGAGGAGAAGGTCGATTTCGACACGTTCTGCAAGAGCGATCTGCGCGCCGTCAAGGTCAAGGCGTGCGAAGCCGTGAAGAAGAGCGACAAGCTCCTGCGCTTCACGCTGGACGACGGCACCGGCACGGACCGCCAGATCCTCTCCGGCATCCACAAGTGGTACGAGCCGGAAACGCTCGTGGGCAAGACGCTGCTCGCGATCGTCAATCTCCCGCCGCGGAAGATGATGGGGCTCGAGTCCAACGGCATGCTCATCTCCGCTGTGCATAAAGAGAAAGGTGAGGAATGTCTGAACCTCGTCATCCTGGACGACAAGATCCCCGCCGGCGCGAAGATGTGCTGACGCCGATAAAACGCAAAACGGGACGGACCGGAGTCCGTCCCGTTCTTTTTTATCTTACCAGCCGCCCGGCGCGCCCGCGAGCCCCTTGCGGAATTCCTCCACGACCTCGGGCAGGTCGTCCATGAAGTACGGGCGGGATATCTCGCCCTCGTGGCCCTCCCGCGGGTCATAATCCGCGCTGGAGAACCAGACGGCGATCTTGATGTTCTCATAATCAGGCAGGGCGGCGAACATATCCTGCACCCAGGCCGCCTTGTCGCCGCCTATGGAGCTGGAGGCGAACTCCGTGATGATCCACGGGAAGCCGCCGAAAAACGGCGCGTAGGCGCTTTCCACGGCGTCGTAGATGTCGCGGAACTCGCGCCACTGCTCGCTCCAGAGATCCTTATAGTACGTCCCCGTGTTGTAGCCCGTCACGCCGATCATCTGCACCTCCCCGTCGCCGGGGTAGTAGGCGAGATAGCTGTTCCAGTTCGAGGGGGGATAGTTGTTGTCGTTCGGGTTGAAGATCCAGATGACGTTCGTCGCGCCCTCCTCGGCGAAAAGGCGGCGGAAGCGGCGCCACACGTCGCGGTAGATGTCCGGGTCCTCCAGATTGATGATACCGCCGTAACTGGTCCAGTCGGAGTTCATCTCGTTGCAGAGACGGAAAAGGACGGGATGGCCAAAGTCGGCCATGGCCCGCGCCAGCGCGCGGATCTCCGCGTCGTGCTCGCCCCGGGCGGTGTCCAGCAGGGGGCTCCGCCCGAAAAGGTCGAGATTGTTGGAGGTCGTGATCTGGTAGGTGTATTCCGTGATCTTGCCGTTGCCGTGATTCTTCTGCAAAAAGGCCGCGCCCGGCTCCTCGTTCATGTGCTGGTAGCCCAGGATGACGGCGAACTCGTACCCCAGCTTTTCCTCCAGCGCGGGCACGGTCACATCGGTGCCCTCGTTGAACACGTCCGGCACGAAAACGCCCCAGCGCACGCCGTCGGAGGAGACGACGTCGTTATAAAAGGCCACCGTCTCCGCGTTCCAGTCGTCCGGCAGGACGGGGGCGTACGACGCGGTGAATTTCTCCGTGCCGTAGGCGGCAAAGCCGCAGAAGCTTTCCGCCGCGCGGCGGACGGCGGGCTCGATGGCCGCGGCGTCGCCGCTGTCGTAGCGGAAGAGCACGCGGTAATAGCTGTTGCCCTCGCCGCGGATGTAAAGATACGAGCGCGTGTCCCAGGTCAGCTCGCCCGGCTCGTCCGCCGCGGCGGTGAGCCACTGCACGCCGTCGGCCGGCGTCTGCTCCGTCACGGTCACGCGGTTGGCCGCCTGCCACCCGGGGCTCAGCAGGAAACGGTTCTGGTAGTAAGCGATATACTGCTCCGTGCCGTCGGCGAAGGTCCGCCCAGGCTGCAGCTCGGCGAGCTGCGCCGTCAGCGTCGCGTCAAGGCCGATGTAGGGGGAGCGCTCCCGGGTGATGACGGCGGAAAAGCCGTCGCCCTCCGCCGTGACCAGCACGGGGGAGAGGGAGAAGTCGAACGCGGTGCCCTCCGGCAGATCGAGCTGATAGCCGGCGGCGAAGTTCACCAGCCGCGTCACGCCCGGGCCGCGGTAGACGCGCTTGCTGTCCTGCCAGGAGTGGAGCGACATCTTCGCCGCCTCCTCGCCGTCCACATAGTTCGTCACGGTGCAGCCGTCTGGCAGGCCGGCCTTTTCCGCGCGGCGGGTGCGGACGGTCACAAAGGCGGCGGCCTGCTTGATGTAGCGGCGCGCCGTGGCGGCGTAGGCGTCGTGGGAAAAAGCGGCCCAGCAGCAGCCGGCAACGCCGACAGCCGCGCAAACGGCCAGCACCGTCAGCCATATCTTTTTGCTTTTCTTCATCGGGAGCTCCTTTGGCGTTTCGTCGCAGCCATGATACCATAAAAAGCGCCGCTTGTAAAAAGAAAACGCCCGTCCCGCGCAAAAAAAGGCGGCGGGCCGCAAGGCCCGCCAAAAAATAGGGTTGTGGGATAAAGATATGAGCTTACAGTCTTCTCAGCGAAGAGATCGGATAAGCTGTGATTTGATGATACCGCGATTTACAAAAAATGTAAATAGGAAGTTTTGTCGAAAAAGAAGAGGTTTTCGGGCAACAAAAAAGCCATGCGCGGGCATGGCTTTTTTTGTTGCGTTTTCAGCCGGCGTAAAACACCTTTTCGTCATATTCGGCGAGACCCAGCTTGTCGCGGGCGACCTCTTTCAAGATCTCCTCGTCGTCGCTGTTCTCGATGGCGTGCTCCATATCCTCGTTTTTGGCGGCCTGCTCCGACACCGCGTTATCCAGCGACTCCAGGTTGGCGCGGGACTCGCTGATGCGGCTTTGCAGATGGGCCAGCGTGATGACCCCGTAGACCAGCAGGGCGAGGATGATGATCACCGTAAGCATACTGGTACGTCTTTTCTTCACGATCGGCGCCCCCTTTCTTGCGTCTGCGGCGGCTCTCGGCTGACCGTGTTTTCATTTTATACCATTTTGCCGCATAAGAAAAGCCTTTTTTTACAAGGGCCGCCATTTTTTTAAGAGCGGCGGCGGCCAGGCGCAGCGGCGCGGCGAGCAGGTACAGGATGAAAAACACGGCGTCGACCGCCAGGAAGCAGAGCGGGTAGGCGGCGCGGCTGAGGACAGCGCGATAAGCGAAGCAGCCCAGCGCGGCGAAGAGGGAGAGGAAGAGCCGCTGGCGGCCGCCGGTGGCGAGACCCAGCAGGATGAGCGCCGCCGCGCAGAGCGCCCAGAAAAGCGCGTCCAGCAGCGGCACGGCGGCCCGCCGGCCGAGACGCGTGCGCACGGCCCGCAGCAGATCGTAGAGAAAGCCGGCGGCGAGCCCCAGCAGCAGGGCCAGCGCCGCCTGCAGGAGCTGGTGGGCGATGTAGACCTCCATTTATTTGAAGAGCCGCGCGAAAAAGCCGCCGCCCTCCGGCGCGTCGGTGTATTCGATGGCGTCCACGCGGCCGTCGATGGCGGCCTCGCCCGTTTCCAGCGTCAGCCGCGCCATGTGCAGCTCGCTCCCGCGGATGGTGAGCGGCCCGCCGGTCGTTTCCATCACGACCTCGCCCGGCTCGCAGCTGACCACGTTGGACACGCCGGAGAGGGTGAGCCTGGCCCGTGATTCCAGCAGCAGCGTCTGCGGCGCGGCGGGGGAGGGAGCGGGCGTTTTACGTTCGTAGGCCATGGGTACCGTCCTTTCTGTTCCGCGGCATGCGTAACGGTACACTATATGACCGCGGCGGGCGGCGGTATTCGCATTTTGGTCACGGAATTGTGAAAAAATGTTTTTATTTTATTCATGTTTTCTACACAAAATAGCGGTATGATGAGCATGCAAAAACCGAAACGGTCAACTTTCACCCGGAGGAGTGTTCAAGATGGACGAATTCAATGATAAAGAAAACCTGACCGGCGAAGGACCGGTGAACGAGCCCGCCGTCCCCGCGGCGCCGGAGGGACAGCCCGCGGCGGAGGAGCCGCAGGCGCCCCGGCCGATCCATCCGCAGGAGCCGCGCTGGACCGAGCCCGCTTATGAACCGGTGGACGACGTCCGCCAGCGGGAATCCTATTCGCCGAACCATTCCAGCGTCAGCGGCGATTACGCCGCCTACGGCACGTATACCGCCCCGGCGGAAAAGCCGGCGAAGAAGAAAAAGAGCCACGGCTTTCTGAAGGCCGTCTGCCTCATCCTGGCCTGCGTGCTGCTTTCCTCCGTCTCCTGCTACTACATAGCGGGCTATGTGTACGACGTCAAGGCGAAGAACGCTGCCGCCGTCACGACGGGGAACACCGTGGTGCTGGGCAAGAGCGGCGGCGCGGATGAGAGCGGGAAGGTTCGGACCACGGAAAAGGCCACCGGCGCGCTCTCGGGCGAGACGCTCACCAGCGAGGAGATCTACGCCATCGCGCAGGAGCAGGTCGTCGGTATCACCACCTCGGTGACCACCACGAACCTGTTCGGCCAGACCACGTCCAACGCGGTCAAGGGCTCCGGCTTCGTCATCTCCAGCGACGGCTACATCATGACCAACTACCACGTGGTGGAGTACGCCGTGGCCTACGGCGGCGACGTGACCGTCATGATGAACAACGGCGACCGGTATGACGGCGCGGTGGTCTGCGCCAACGAGGAGAACGACGTGGCCGTGGTGAAGATCGACGCGCAGGATCTCGACGCCATCGAATACAATTACGACATCTCCGTCGGCGAGCAGATCTACGCCGTGGGCAACCCCCTGGGCGAGCTGGCCTACTCCATGACCAGCGGTATCGTCAGCGCGCTTGACCGGGTCATCACCACGACGAACGCCAGCGGCGTCCGCCAGTCCATCAACATGTTCCAGATCGACGCCGCCGTGAACAGCGGCAACTCCGGCGGCCCCGTCTACAACGCGCAGGGCCAGGTGGTCGGCATGGTCACCGCGAAATATTCCTCCAGCGGCGTGGAGGGCCTCGGCTTCGCCATCCCCATCGAGGACGCGCTCAACATCGCCACCCAGCTGCTCGAGAAGGGCTACGTCTCCGGCGCTTATATGGGCGTCAAGGTGCAGGATATCACCAACGTCTACTCCGAGTTCGCCATCGAGTACTACGGCTATCCCGCCGGCGTTTGCATCATGGAGGTGGAGGAAGGCTCCGCCGCCGAGCGGGCCGGCATCCGCGTCGGCGATATCGTCACGGCGGTCGACGACCGCGACGTCACCTCGATGGAGCTGCTGAAGAGCGTGCTGAAAAAGTACGCCCCCGGCGACACGGCGCAGATGACGCTCTACCGGATCGGCACGACGCTGGACAAGGGCGATTACGTGACCGTCGCCATCACCTTTGACGAAACGCCCGCCACGGAGGAGAACTCCGCCCCGCAGGAGCAGGAGGACCAGAACGACCAGCGCGGCAGCGGCAACCGCTGGAATTTCGACGGGTATCTCATCCCGTAAAAACCGGATCGTATAAGAAAAGTCCGGCAGGCCTGGCCTGCCGGACTTTTTGTTTCGTTTTGGGGCTCACGCGGTGATGCGGATGGCCTCCGCCGCAGAGCAAAGGCCGGTCGCCTCGTCGACGGCGAACACCGCGCCTTCGATCTTCCAGGGGCCCGGGGCGCTCTCGAAGGGATGGCGGTCCGGGTCGCCGCGGAAGAGCGCGACGGACTGGTCGGGCCGGATCCCGATGACGGATTCCACAGGGCCCGTCATGCCGAGATCGGTGATGTAGCCGGTCCCCCCGGGCAGTACGCGGGCGTCCGAGGTCTGCACGTGGGTGTGCGTGCCCCAGAGGGCGCTGACGCGGCCGTCCAGCATGTAGGCCATGGCCAGTTTCTCGCTGGTGGCCTCCGCGTGGAAGTCGACCAGCGTGACGGCGGGCCGTTCGTCCTTCAGGATCCGTTCGACCGCCGTGAAGGGGTTGTCCGGGCCGAATTCCATACCGCACCGGCCGATGAGATCGACGATGCGGACCGTGCCGAAGCGCGTTTCCAGATCGGTCCAGCCGCGCCCCGGCGTGAGCGGGGAGAGGTTGGCCGGCCGCAGGATGTAGCGGCACTCGTCCAGATAGGGCAGGATGGGCCGCTTGCCGAAGGCGTGGTTGCCCAGCGTGATCACGTCGGCGCCGGCCGCCAGCACGGCGTCGGCCTGCCGGGGCAGGATGCCGTTGACGGAGGCGTTCTCGGCGTTGACCACGGTGAGATCGATGCCGTAATGGTTTTTGAGCGGGCGGAGCTTCGCGCAAAGGAAGTCCAGCGCGCCCTCGCCGGATACGTCGCCGACGGCCAGGATGTTGACGGACATGGCGTTCCTCCGGTCACTTCTGCTCGCCGCGCAGCAGCTTCGGCGAGTAGATCATACGGATGACGTTGTGGCAGTTGACGGCGGTCACGGTCTGGTGTTTGCCGCCGTCTTCGCCGTCCCGCGTCCATTCCGCAGGGCGGTCGAAGGTGAAAGACGCCTTCGAGGTGTGGAGCAGGATGATGTGCTTCGTGTTGTATTTTTTGGACAGCAGCTCGGTGGCGCATTCGTTGAACTCGAACACGTTGGCGGGGCTCTTGATGAGCACGACCTCGAACACGCCGTCGTCCAGCTGGACGTCGTCCTCCTTCAGCTTCATGAAGCCGGCGACGCTGGTGGAGTTCACCACCGCGCCGAAGATGAAGTCGCCCTCCAGCTCGCCGCCGTCGTGCTCCACCTTCAGATGGTAGGGGGAGAGGTTGGGGGGCGTGCTCAGCGCGTTCAGCAGATAGGCGAGATACCCAAGGGCGTTCTTTTCCTCCTGCGGCGTCTTGAAGGAGATATCCGAAAAGGCGCCGAAGGCCGCCACGTAGCCGAAGTAATGCTCGCCCAGCAGGCCGATGTCGATGGTGTGCGGCTCGCTCTCCGCCGCGATGGCCAGCGCCTGGTCGGGGGCGGCGGGGATACCGAAGGTGGAGGCCATGTCGTTGGTGGTGCCCAGCGGGATATAGCCCAGCGCGGGGCGCTCGTCAAAGGGCAGCTCCATGAGGCCGCTGATGACCTCGTTGATGGTGCCGTCGCCGCCGGTGCAGACGAGCCGGTCAAAGGACGGGCCGTACTGGCGGGCGAAGGCGGTGGCGTCGCCGCGCTTTTCCGTCACGAAGACGGTCACGGGCTCGCCGCCTTTGCCGAGGGAGGCGACCATCTTCATCAGGACCAGCCTGGCCTTGGCCTTGCCGGATACGGGGTTGACGATGAGCATGGTTTTGCGGGACAAGAGGATCATCCTTTCTGAACGAATACCGCAAAATAAGTGACGCCGGACCGGCGGTTTACCGTTTGTGCGCGGGGATGGCGCGGACGCGGATGACGCCCTCGATGGCGGCGATGGCGTCCAGCAGCGATCCTCCCGGCTCCGTGGCCAGCTCCAGCAGCGTGTAGGCGTAGGAGCTGCCCTTGCGGGCGGAGTTGACCATGTTTTCGATGTTGGTGCCCCGGGCGGAGATGGCGGAGGTGATCTTCGCGATCATGTCCGGGATGTTCTGGTGGATGACGCACAGCCGCGGGTCGCCCGTGGCCGGCATGGAGGCGGGGGCCATGTTCACGGAGTTGCGGATGTTGCCCCATTCGAGATAGTCGATGATCTCGTTGGCCGCCATCACGGCGCAGTTGTCCTCGCTCTCCGGCGTGGAGGCGCCCAGGTGCGGGATGGCGATGACGTTGGGCATATCCGCCGTCTTGGCGTTGGGGAAGTCCGTCACGTAGCAAGCCACCTTGCCGCAGTCGATGGCGGCGCAGAGCGCGTCGTCGTCCACCAGCTCGCCCCGGGCCAGGTTCAGAAGGCGCACGCCGGTGCGCATCTTGGCAAAGGCGTCCGCGTTGATGATGTGATGGGTGGCCGGGATGTGCGGCACGTGGATGGTGATGTAATCGCAGGACTCGTAGATCTCGTTGATATCCGTGGCGTGGACGATGTTGGCGGAGAGGTTCCAGGCCGCGTCCACCGACAGATACGGGTCGTAGCCGTAGACCTTCATGCCCAGCTCCAGCGCGGCGTTGGCGATCCGCGCGCCGATGGCGCCGAGACCGATGACGCCCAGCGTCTTGCCGTAGATCTCCGGCCCCACGTAGGAGCTCTTGCCCTTTTCCACAAGGGCGGGGACGGCGTCGCCCTGGTCGGCGATGGACTTGACCCACTGGATGCCGCCCACCACGTCGCGGGAGGCCAGCAGCAGCGCGCAAAGCGCCAGCTCCTTCACGGCGTTGGAGTTCGCGCCGGGGGTGTTGAAGACCACGATGCCCTTTTCGGAGCAGCGGTCGATGGGGATGTTGTTGGTGCCGGCGCCGGCCCGGGAGATGCAGAGCAGCCTGTCGCCGAACTCCATGTCCAGCAGCTTGGCGGAGCGCACCAGGATGGCGTCCGGATCGGCGGCGGAATCGGAAACGGCGTAGTTTGCGGCGCTGAAGCGGGCGAGACCCACCTCGGCGATGTTGTTCATCGTTTTAATGCTGTACATAGCGCGTCACTCCTGTCATCGGTTATTGCATTCGTAATCTTTCATGAAGTCCACCAGCTTGCGCACGCCCTCCACGGGCATGGCGTTGTAGATGGAGGCCCGCATGCCGCCCACGAGGCGGTGCCCCTTCAGATTGAGGAAGCCCTTTTCCGTTGCGGCCTTCACGAAGGCGGCGTCCTTCTCCTCGTCGCCCGTGCGGAACGTCACGTTCATGCCGGAGCGGGCGCTCTTCTCCGCGCAGGCGTGGAAGAGGCGGCTCTCGTCCAGGAAGTCGTAGAGCATGCCGGCGCGCTCGGTGCGGAGCTGCTCCATGGCCTCCAGACCGCCCTGCTCCTCGACCCACTTGACCACAAGGCCCAGCATGTAGAGCGTGTAGCAGGGGGGCGTGTTCAGCATGGAGTCTTTTTCCGCCGTCGTCTTATAGCTGAAGATACGCGGCGTGATGGGCATCTCGTGGCCCAGCAGGTCTTTGCGGACGATGACCACCGCGACGCCCGCGGGGGCCATGTTCTTCTGTACGCCGGCGTACACGATGCCGAATTTCGAAATGTCCACCGGACGGGACATGATGTTGGAGGACATGTCGCACACCAGCGGCACGGCGCCCGTTGCGGGCACGTAATGCCATTCCGTGCCGTAGATGGTGTTGTTGGCGCAGTAGTAGAAGTAAGAGGCGTCGGGCGCGAGACGCAGCGCGTCCTGCTGCGGGATGTAGGTGTGGTCTTTATCCTCGGAAGAGGCGGCGATATTCACCTCGCCGTACTTTTTGGCCTCCTGCGACGCGATCTTGGAGAAGTTGCCGGTCACGGCGTAGTCGGCCTTGCCGGTCAGCGGCATGAGGTTCATGGGGATGGCGGCGAACTGGCCCGTGGCGCCGCCGTGCATGAAGAGGATCTCGTACTCATCCGGGATACGCATCACGCGGCGCAGGTCGGTCTTCATCGTCTCGAAGATCTCCAGATACATCTTGCTCCGGTGGCTCATCTCCGCGACGGACATGCCGGTGCCGCGGTAGTTGGTCATCTCGGCCGCCGCCTGCTCCAGCACGGGCAGAGGCAGCATGGAGGGGCCTGCGGAAAAGTTGTAGACTCTTTCGGTGAACATAAGGAACGCCTCGCTTTCGATAAACGGTAATAAACTATTATACATCAGACGGAACAGGATTTACAGACTAATTTTCCCGAAAAGAGCGCCGTTTTTCACGGCGGTTATCAGCACATTGGCCTCCCGGTTTTTCAGTTCGCTCCCCGCGGCGCGCACCAGGGCGTAATTGCCGGCGTGTCCCTGCCAGACGCCGTCCCGCTCCGTCTCGAAAAGGACGGGGAGCGTCCGGCCCGTCTGGGCGAGCAGGAAGTCCCGCCGCATCGTCTCGGCGAGCTTTTTCGCCTCGGCGGCGCGCTCCGCCTTCACGGCGCGGTCCAGCTGGTCCGGCATGGCGGCCGCGGCCGTGCCCTTCCGCACGGAATAGGGGAAAATATGCATGCCGGAAAAGGCGCATTTGCGGATAAAGGCCAGCGTTTGGGCAAATTCCGCGTCCGTTTCCCCGGGAAAGCCCGTGATGAGGTCGGTCGTGACGCCGCAGTTGTCGAAATGGTCCCGCAGCAGGCGCACAGACTCATAGAAACGGTCCGTGTCATACTTGCGGTTCATGCGGCGCAGCGTCGCGTCGCAGCCGCTCTGGAGCGAGAGATGGAAGTGGGGGCATACGTTCGGCAGCGCGGCCAGCCGGCGGCAGAACGCCTCCGTGATGACGCGCGGCTCCAGCGAGCCAAGCCGGATACGGACGTTCGGCGCGGCCTCCGCCGCGGCAGCGACGGCGTCCGTGAGGTCAGCCGTCTTCAGATCGCGGCCGTAGGAGGCGATCTCGATCCCCGTGATGACGATCTCCCGGTAGCCCCTGGCGGCCAGAGCGGCGGCCTCCGCCGCCACGTCGGCGAGCGGGAGGGAGCGCACGGGCCCCCGGGCGTAGGGGATGATACAGTAGGCGCAGAAGTTGACGCACCCGTCCTCGATCTTCAGCAGGGCGCGCGTCCGGCCGGCGAGATTGCCGGCGGGGAGCGCCTCGTAAGCGCGGCGCTTCAGCGCGTCGTCCACGCAGGCGCGCTTTTTCCGGGAGGCGACGGCCTCCTCGACGGCGTCGGCGAGAGCCAGCCGGTCGCCGCTGCCGAAGAGCACGTCGGCCCCCAGCTTCGCGGCGTTCTCCGGCTCCGTCTGGGGCCAGCAGCCGCAGAGCGCCACGACAGCGCCGGGCGCCTCGGCCATCAGGCGGCGCAGCGCCTGGCGGGATTTCCGCACGCTCTCCGCCGTCACGGCGCAGCTGTTCAGCACCACGGCGTCGCAGCCCGCCGCTTCGGTGCCTATCTCGTGGCCACGGGCGGCGAAGACGGTCTCCAGCGCCTGGGACTCGTATTGATTCACTTTGCAGCCCAGCGTGTCGATGTAGATCTTCATGCCGATCCTCTTGCCTAAACGTCGTTCGGTAGGTTATAATAGCTTAATATAGCGTAAAAACAGCAAGAATTCAATCATTTTCACGGAGAAAGAGCCATGACCGTTTATTTTGACAACGCCGCCACCACCAAGCCCTGCGCCGAGGCGGCCGCCGCCGCGGCGGAGGCGATGGGGGAGCTTTACGGCAACCCGTCCTCCACCCACCGCCTGGGGCGGGAGGCGCGCCGCCTGCTGGAGTCCTCGCGGGAGCGGGTGGCCGCGGCGCTGGGCGCCGCCGCGGAGGAGATCGTGTTCACCTCCGGCGGCACGGAGGGGGACAACTGGGCCGTCGACGCCGCGTGGCGCCTCAAGCGCCATGAGGGCCGCCACGTCATCACCTCCGCCGCGGAGCATGAGGCCGTGCTGCAAAGCGTCCGGCGGCTGGAGGCGGAGGGGGCGGAGGTCACGTATCTCGCGCCCGACGCGGCGGGACGTATCACCGCGGACGCGGTGGCGGCCGCCCTCCGGCCCGATACGGTCCTCGTCTCGCTCATGCTGGTGAACAACGAAACGGGCGCCGTCACGCCCGTCGGCGCTATCGCGCGCATGCTCCGCGCCCGCGGCTCCGGCGCGCTGCTGCATACGGACGCGGTGCAGGCTTTTCTGAAGGTGCCGTTCTCACCCAGGACGCTCGGCGCGGACATGATCACGGTCAGCGCCCATAAGATACACGGCCTCAAGGGCTGCGGCGCGCTCTGGATACGCGCCGGTCTGCGCCTGCCGCCCTTCGTCTGCGGCGGCGGGCAGGAGCGGACGCTCCGCTCCGGGACGGAGGCCATGCCGGCCATCGCCGCCTTCGGCGCGGCGGCGGAGGCGGGCCGCGCCCTCGCCGCGGACGCGCAGGAGATCATGCGCGCGCTCCGTGCCTACACGGCGCGCCGCCTTTCGGCGGAGCTGCCGGATACCGTCTTCATCGGCGCGGGCGACGCGCCCCATATCCTCAGCGTTGCCTTTCCCGGCTACGGCAGCGAGGTGCTCATGAACTGTCTCGACGCGGACGGGATCTGCGTCTCCAAAAGCTCCGCCTGCCGCCGCGGGGCGCGGAGCCATGTGCTGGAGGCCATGGGCCTGCCGCCCGCCGTCATCGACGGCGCGCTCCGTATCAGCTTTTCGCGGTACAGCACGGAGGCGGAGGCGGACGCGCTGGTCGCGTCGCTCAAGAGCGCGACGGCCCGCCTGCGGCGGAAATGACCGCGCGCCCTTGACAGGGACGCATTTCGGATGTATAACGGACAACATACGGCGGACAGACCTGTGTTGTCTGCCTTTTTTGCGGGAGGAAGCTATGACGCTGGATCAGCTGCCGATCGGCCGGAAGGCCGTCATCAAGTCCGTGGGCGGGGAGGGGGATCTCCGTCTGCGCCTGCTGGACATGGGGGTCATCCCCCGCACGGCCGTGACCGTTACCCGTATCGCCCCCATGGGCGACCCCATCGAGATACGGATCAGGGGCTACGCGCTCACGCTCCGGCGGGAGGACGCGAAGACCGTAGAGGTGGAGGCGGAAGCATGAGATTTGCGCTTGTCGGCAACCAGAACTGCGGCAAAACGACGCTGTTCAACCAGCTCACGGGCGCCAACCAGCACGTGGGCAACTTCCCGGGCGTCACGGTGGAGCAGCGCTTCGGCGACGCGCGCGGCTATAAGGACTGCGTGGTGGTGGACCTGCCCGGTATCTATTCCATCCGGCCCTACTCCTCGGAGGAGATCGTCACGCGGGACTTCGTGCTGAACGGCAAGCCGGACTGCGTCATCAACATCGTGGACGCCACGAATATCGAGCGCAATCTCTATCTGACGCTGCAGATCATGACCATGCGTATCCCGATGGTGCTGGCGCTCAACATGATGGACGAGGTGCGCGCCGCCGGCGGCACGGTGGACACCGCGCTTCTGGCGGAGATCCTGGGCATCCCCGTCGTGCCCATCGCCGCCGTCAAGGGGGAGGGCGTCGGGGAACTGATGGAAACGGCCGTTGACGTGGCCCGGCGGAAGCAGAAGCCGACGGTCTACGATTTCTGCAAGCCCGGCCCGGTGCACCGCTGTATCCACGCCGTCACCCATATCGTGGAGGATCACGCGGAGCTGGCGGGCATGTCGTCCCGCTTCGCCGCCATGAATATGATCGAAGGCAACCGCGACATCATCGAACGCCTGGGCGTCAACGAGAACGAACTGGAACTCACGGAGCACAGCATCATCGAGATGGAGCGGGAGTGCGGGCTGGACCGCAACGCGGCCCTGGCCGATATGCGCTACGCGTTCATCGAGGATGCCTGCGCCCGCGCGGTAAAGCGCGGCGGAGAGAGCGCGGAGCACCGCCGCAGCACGCTCATCGACAACATCGTGACGAACCGATACCTCTCCATCCCCATCTTCGTCGCGGTCATGCTGCTCATCTTCTGGCTCACCTTCGACGTGATCGGCGCCTTCCTCAGCGACCTCATGGGACAGGGGATCGACGCTTTGACCGCCGCCGTGGACGGCGCGCTGACGGCGTACGGGCTCAACCCCGTGGTCCACAGCCTCATCACGGACGGTATCTTTGCCGGCGTCGGCAACGTGCTGGACTTCCTGCCGGTCATCGTCGTGCTGTTCTTCTTCCTCTCCATGCTGGAGGATACGGGATACATGGCCCGTATCGCCTTCGTCATGGACAAGCTGCTGCGGAAGATCGGCCTCTCCGGCAAGAGCATCGTGCCCATGCTCATCGGCTTCGGCTGCTCGGTGCCCGCCATCATGGCCACCCGCACGCTGACCAGCGACCGGGACCGCAAAATGACCATTTTGCTGACGCCCTTCATGAGCTGCTCGGCCAAGATCCCCATCTATTCGTTCTTCGTCGCGGCCCTGTTCCAGCGTCACCGCGCGCTGGTGATGGGCGGCATGTACTTCACCGGTATCCTCGTGGGCGTGCTCTTCGCCCTCGTCGTGGGCAAGGCAGTCTTCACCGGCAAGCCCATCCCCTTCGTGATGGAGCTGCCCAATTACCGCATGCCCTCGCTGAAGACGACGCTGCTGCTCATGTGGGACAAGGCCAGGGACTTTATCCACCGGGCGTTCACCATCATCTTCGTGGCCAGTATCGTCATCTGGTTCCTGCAGACCTTCGATACGCGCCTGAATATCGTGACGGACAACGCCGAGAGCGTGCTGGCTTCCTTCGGGCGGGCCATCGCCCCCGTCTTCGGGCCCCTCGGCTTCAACGACTGGCGCGCCTCCACGGCGCTCATCACCGGCTTCATGGCCAAGGAGGCCGTGGTCAGCACCATCAGCGTCCTGCTGGACGGCGCCGCCGTTTCCAGCATGTTCACGCCGCTCTCCGCCCTCAGCTTCCTGGTGTTCACGCTGCTCTATACGCCCTGCGTGGCGGCGGTGGCCGCCATCCGGCGGGAGATGGGCTCCCGCACGAAGGCGGTGGAGGTCGTGATCATGCAGTGCCTGATCGCGTGGCTCTGCGCCGCCCTCGTCTACGCAGTGGGCGGGCTCTTCGTGTAAGGAGGGGGCCATGCGCGTTGTCGATATCCTCGTGATCGCGGCTCTGGCCGTCGCCCTTTATTTCGCCCTGCGCGGCGCGCGGAAGGGCGGCTGCGGGTGCGGCGGGGACTGCTCCGGCGGGTGCGGGTCCTGTCCCTATGCGGACCGATGTGAAAAAAAGAAATGAAAAAAGAGCCCTGTCCGGCCGGACAGGGCTCTTTTTGTGCGTTATTCGTCTTTTGCTTCCGGAGGCGCGGCCTCTGCGGGCTCGTCGGGAGCGGCGCTCTGACGCTCCGCGTTCTCGGCGTTCTTCGCGTCCTCCACGGCCTCCTGGCGGATCTGCTCCATGAGCGTGTCCTGCGGCGTTTTCTCCGCGGGGGCCTCCTCCGTCGGGGGCAGCTGGCCGTCGTGCTCGCAGAGATAGGCGAACTCCTCGCCGCTCATCGTCTCGTGCTCCAGCAGATATTCCGCCGTGGCGGTCAGGATGTCGGCGTGCTCGCGGATGATGGCTTCGCACTGGACCGCCGCGTCGTCGAAGATCTTCTTGACCTCCTCGTCGATGAGGGCCGCCGTCTCCTCGGAATAGCTCTTCGTCTGGCCGAAATCGCGGCCGATGAAGATGCTGTGGCCGCTGGAATCGTAGCTGATGGGGCCCAGCCGGTCGCTCATGCCGTATACAGTCACCATGTTGCGGGCGATCTGGGTGGCCTGCTGGATGTCGCCGGAGGCGCCGGTGGAGATGTCGTCCATAAAGACGCGCTCCGCCGTCCGTCCGCCGAGCGCCATTACGATCTGCTCGAACATCTCGCTCTTCGCGCGGTAGGCCTTATCCTCCTGCGGCCGCATGAGCGTGAAGCCGCCCGCGGCGCCGCGCGGGATGATGGTGATGTAGTGGACGGGGTCCACGTGCTCCAGATAATGGGCGACCACGGCGTGGCCGGCCTCGTGGTAGGCGGTGAGTTTGCGGTCCTTTTCCGTGACCTTGCGGCTCTTCTTCTCGGGGCCCATGGACACCTTGAGGATGGCCTCCTCGATCTCGTCCATGGTGATGAACAGCTTGCCGCGGCGGGCGGCCAGCAGCGCCGCCTCGTTGAGCAGGTTCTCCAGATCCGCGCCGGTGAAGCCCACGGTGCCGCGGGCGATGTTGGCAAGGTCCACGTCCTGCGCGAGGGACTTGCCCCGCGCGTGGATCTTGAGGATCTCCTCGCGGCCCTTGATGTCGGGCACGCCCACGTAGACCTGGCGGTCGAAACGGCCGGGGCGGAGGAGCGCGTTGTCCAGGATGTCGGCGCGGTTGGTCGCCGCCATCACGATGACGCCCTCGTTGGAGGAGAAGCCGTCCATCTCCACGAGGAGCTGGTTCAGCGTCTGCTCGCGTTCGTCGTGGCCGCCGCCGAGACCGGAGCCTCTCTGGCGTCCCACGGCGTCGATCTCGTCGATGAAGATGATGGCCGGAGCCAGCTTTTTGGCCTGGTCGAACAGGTCGCGCACGCGGCTCGCGCCGACGCCGACGTAGAGCTCCACGAAATCGGAGCCGGAGATGGTCAAAAACTGCACGCCGGCCTCGCCTGCGACGGCCTTGGCCAGCAGCGTCTTACCGGTGCCCGGAGGGCCCACCAGCAGGATGCCCTTGGGGATACGGGCGCCGATGGAGATATATTTCTGCGGGTCGCGCAAAAAATCGACGACCTCGGAAAGGTCCTCTTTTTCCTCGTCGCAGCCGGCCACGTCGGCAAACGTGACGCGCTTCGCCTCCTCGCTGGCGAGACGGGTGCGGGCGCGGCTGAATTTGGCCACGCCGCCCGCGCCGCCGCCGGCGCGGTTCATCATGACGTACCACAGCACCATGAAAAGGCCCATCACGATCACATACGGCAGCAGCGACACCCACCACGGGGCCACCCAGCCCCGGGCGTAGTCGTAGTCGGTCAGCACGCCGGAGGCGAACTGCTCGTCGATGAGCGGCTGCATGTCCGTGTAGAAGATGGACACGTTCAGCAGCTGGTGGGTCACCACGGAGCTGCCCTCGTAGTCGCTGCGGAGGTACAGGTACAGCATGTCGTCCTCGATGTTGAAGTACTCCACCTGCTCCTGCTCGAACAGACGGCGCACCTCGGAGTATTCCACGCTGGTGCTGGCCGTGCGCTGGTTGGTGAGCAGGAAGACGGCGGACACGAGGATGACGAGTATCAGCGTCCAAAAGCCGATGTCGCGTTTTTTGTTCGGGGATTTCATGAAGAGGTCATCACTTCTTTCTTATTTCTTGGGTCGGGGTCACGCGGAGTAAACGCTGCGCTTCAGGATGCCGATGTAGGGCAGGTTGCGGTAGCGCTGCGCATAGTCGAGACCGTAGCCGACGATGAACTCGTCGGGGCACTCAAAGCCGCAGTAGTCGGGCTTCACGTCCGCCTTTCTGCGGGCCGGTTTGTCGAGCAGGGTGCAGATGGCGAGGGAGGCGGGCTTCATGGCGGAGAGGTAGCCCATCAGGTAGGACAGCGTCACGCCGGAGTCCAGGATGTCCTCGATGATGATGACGTCGCGGCCCTCGATGGAAACGCCGACGTCCTTCGTGATGTTCACGGCGCCGGTGGTGGTGGTGCCGTCCCCGTAGGAGGAGACCGCCATGAATTCCACGGAGCAGTCCAGGTCGATGGCCCGGATGAGGTCGGCCATAAAGACGAAGGAGCCTTTCAGCACGCCGATACAGAGCGGGGCCTTCCCGGCGTAATCGGCCGTGATCTGCCGGCCCAGCGCGGCTATGCGGTTTTCCAGCGTTTCCTTGGTGTACAGGATCTTTTCCACGTCATCGTGCATCATCGTCAATCTCCTCGATCGTTACTTTTATCACCGCGTCGCCCGGCGCGGGGAAGGTCCTGACGTCCTGGCCATAGAAGGCGACGGCGATGGGGCCGGCCTCGTCGGACAGCACGGGGATGAGTCCCCGGCGGCTGACGGGTATTTTTTTATCGATGAAAAGCCGTCTCACGGCTTTGGTCCCGCCCTTTTCCGACAGGCGGATCCGGTCCGCCCCGCGGCGGGGTGCAAGGGTTATCTTACCACATAATGTTTCTCTTTTGAACAGAAAAGTCGTAAAAGATTTGTGAATTGATCCGTTTTTTCCGGCCAGCGTCAGCGCCTCGCAGGTCGCCCTCAGCCCGCATGCGGGGAGCAGGACCGTCTCGCCCGGGGCGATCGTCCGCGGCTCGAAGGCCGCTTCGCTCTCCGGCTCCTGCGCGAACACCAGTTCGCCGTATTCCCGGCGGAGCGTCATGCCCGGCAGGGAGAGCGCGGCGGAGGGGTCCGGCGACGCGGCCAGCGCCAGCGCGGCCTTTACGTGCTTCGCACCGAGATCGCCGCCGCAGAGGGCGCGCACGACGCGGGACGCCACGGGGAAGGGGAGCGCGGCGAGAGCGGCCGCGTCGAGCCGCCCGCCGCGGACATGGGCCGCGATGTGATCCTCCGCCAGCGCGGCGAGATATGCCTCGTCCGCGCGCAGGAGCTCCGCGGCGGAAGCCGCCGCCTCGCGCACCGCGGGATTGAGTTCCTTCAGCACCGGCACGACGCGGTGGCGCAGCCGGTTGCGGGCATAGTCGTTGCTCGCGTTGGTGGCGTCCTCCCGGTGCGGCACGCCGTGCGCGGCGAGATACGCCTCCACCTCGTCCCGGGTCACCTGCAGCAGCGGCCGCACGACGCGGCCCCGCACCGGCGGTATCCCGCCGAGACCGCGCAGGCCGGTACCCCGGGCAAGGTGCAGCAGTATCGTTTCCAGGTCGTCGTCCGCCGTGTGCGCCGTGGCGATGCGAAGGGCGCCGGTCTCGTCGGCCGTGCGCTCCAGGAAATCGTACCGCAGCGCCCGCGCCGCCGCCTCGATGCCGAGGGCGTTGGCCGCGGCAAAGGCCCGCACGTCGCCGCTGCCGGCGAAAAAGGGGATACCGCGCCCGGCGCACCAGTCCCGGACGAACGCTTCGTCCTCATCGGACGCCGCGCCGCGGAGCCGGTGGTTGAAATGCGCCGCCGCCACCGTGAAGCCGCCGTCCGCCGCCGCGGACGCGAGCCAGTGCACGAGGCACATGGAGTCGGCGCCGCCGGATACGGCCGCCAGCACGAGGCCGCCCGCCGGCAGCATGTCGTACTGCCGGCAGAAGTCGAGCGCGCGTTCCATCATTCGAAGCGGCGCCGCTCGATGGAGGAGAAGGAGGTGTACTCCGGCATCCATTTCAGCTGGATGGTCCCCGTTTCACCGCGGCGGTTCTTCATGACGATACATTCGGCCACGTCCGGATCCTCGCATTCTTCGTTGTAATAGCTCTCCCGGTAAAGGCCCAGCACGATGTCCGCGTCCTGCTCGATGGCGCCGGATTCACGCAGATCGGAGAGCCGCGGCTTGCGGGGGATGGCGCCCTCTTTTTCGCCGGCGCGGGAGAACTGGGACAGGCAGATGACGGGCACGTTCAGCTCCTTGGCCATGATCTTCAGCATACGGGAGATATCCGACACCACCTGGGTGCGGTTCTCGCCGGCATAGCTGGTGCCGGAGCCGGAGGACTGCATGAGCTGCAGATAGTCGATGACCACGAGCCCCAGGTCCTTCACCCGGCGGCACTCGGCGTTCATGTCCGCCACGGTCAGGACGGGGTTGTCGTCGAAATGGAGCGGCGAGGCGCTGATCTGGCTGGAGGCCGCCGCCACGTTGCGCCAGTCCTCCTCCGACAGCTCGCCGGTCTGCAGCTTCTTGTTGTCCACGAAGCTGGCGGCGGACAAAAGCCGCATGCACAGCTGTTCCTTGGACATTTCCAGCGAAAAGACCGCCACGGCCTTGCCGGAGGTCTTCGCCACGTGGAGCGCCACCTGCAGGGCAAGGCTCGTTTTGCCCATGCCCGGGCGGGAGGCGATCAAAATGAGGTCGGAGTTGTTGAGCCCCATGATGGCGTTGTCGAGATCGGGCAGACCCGTCGAAAGGCCGGGCAGCCGCGCGCCGGAGCGGGAGATCTCCGAGATGTGTTCGTATACGTCCACCAGCACCTTGGCGGCGGGCTCCAGCCCGCCGGTGACGCGGCCCTGGCGGATGGCGTAGATCTTCTGCTCCGCCGCGTCCAGCACCTCGCCGGCGGTGCCGGCGCCGTCCATCGCGAGCGTGTTGATTTCGCTGCCCGCGTCCGCCACGGAGCGGCGCAGCGCCAGATCGCGCACGCTGTGGGCGTACTCCGCTGCGTTGGCCGCGGTGGGCGTGATCTCCATCAGCTGCACGAAGTAGTCCGGCGTGGACTCCTTGAAGGTGCCGGCGGCGCGCATCTGATCCAGGACCGTGACGGGGTCGATGGTCATGGAATAGTTGAACATCGTATAGATCGTCTCGAAGATGTCCCGGTTGGCCTCGATGTAAAAATCCTCGGGGCGCAAAAGGCTCATGATCTCCGGGATACAGCGGGCGTCGATGAGCATGGAACCCAAAACGGCCTGCTCCGATTCGGTGCTGTGCGGCATTTGTTTTGTAAGAAGCTCGTCCATATCATTATCTCCGGTCAGCCCGGTGGGGCGTTTGTTATTTTTCGGTAACGATCAGGTGGATGGTGCCGGTCACCTCGTAGCCGAGTTTGCACTTGACCTCGTACGAGCCGAAAGCCTTGATGGGCTCGGGGATGACGATCTTGTTCTTGTCGATGGCGATGCCCTCCTGCGCGGCGAGTGCGTCGGCGATGTCTTTGTTGGTCACGGAGCCGAACAGCTTGCCGGAGGCGCCGGCGCTGGCGGAGACGCGGACCACCACGCTCTCCAGCCGGTGGGCCGCTTCCTCGGCCTCGGCTTTTTCCGCGGCCATCTGCCGCTGGCGGGCGCGTTCGCGCTGCTTCATCACGTTCATGTTGTCGGCCGTGGCCTCCACGGCGAGCCCGCGGGGGAGAAGGAAGTTCCGGGCGTAGCCGTCGGAGACCTCGATCATCTCGCCCTTTTTGCCCTGGGCCTTCACGTCCTGCTGTAAGATCACTTTCATGGTTTTGCCCTCCTCAGGTGTTGTCTTCTATGTATCCGTCGATGGCCAGCAGCAGGTCGTGAACGACTTCCTTCTGGCTCTTGTCTTTGAGCTGCGCGCCGGCGGTGGACTTGTTGCCGCCGCCGCCCAGTTTTTCCACGATGAGCTGCACGTTGATGTCGCCGATGCTGCGGGCGGAGATGTCCACGCTCTCCTTGCTGTTGAACACCACGAACGACGCCTGGATCCCGGAGATGTTCAGCAGCTCGTCCGCCGCCTGCGCGGCGACGATGCGGTTCTGCAGCCCCTCCGGCGCGGCGATGGCGATGCCGGCCTTGTAGACCTTGGCCCGCTGGATGATGGCGTAGCGCGCCATGGCCGTCCCGATGTCGCTCTGCAGAAGCTCCTTGACCTCGGAGGTGTCCGCCCCGGCGCGGCGCAGGAAGCCGGCCGCGTCGAAGGTGCGCCCGCCTGTGCGCAGCGTGAAGCTCTTGGTGTCCAGGACGATGCCGGAGAGCAGCGCCTCCGCCTCGAAGCGGAGGATGTCGGCCTGGTCCACGGTGTATTCCAAAAGCTCCGTCACCAGCTCCGACGCGGAGGAGGCGTAGGGCTCGTGGTAGGCCAGCACGGCGTTCTGGATATAGGTCGCGGCGCGGCGGTGGTGGTCGATGAAGGCGACGCGGTTCACAGACAGCAGCAGCGAATCCGATTCCACCTGCTCCGGGCGGTTGGTGTCCACCACGATGAGCAGCGTGTTGCCGTCCGCCATGAGGAGCGCCGTCTTTTCGTCGATGAAGGTGTCCTGGTATTCCGGCAGCGTGCGCATGCGGTCCACCAGGTTCCTGGCGCTGGAGCTTTCGTAGTCCAGCACGATGTGGGCCTCCCGTTCCAGCGCCCGCGCGGCGCAGCAGAGACCGACGGCGCTGCCGACGCTGTCCAGATCGGAATACTTGTGCCCCATGATGAGGATCTTGGAGGCGTCGCGCATGAGGCGGGAGAAGGAGCTCGCCATCACGCGGGACTTGACCTTGGTGCGCTTTTCGGTCTGGGACGTCTTGCCGCCGTAGAATTCGAAGTTGAAGCGGTTTTTGATGACCGCCTGGTCGCCGCCGCGGGAAAGCGCCATCTCGATGGCGATGGAGGCGAACTGCTGGTTCTCCTGGAACGTGTGGCCGTCCCGCCCGACGCCGATGGACAGCGTGGGGTGCATGCCCTTGGGGTTGGAAAGGGCGCGCACGTCGTCCAGCACGGAAAAGCGCTTCGCGATGTAATCGGGCAGATACCGCTCCTCGAAGAGGAACAGGTAGCGGTCCCTGTCGATGTTGGACAGATATCCGCCGCAGCCGGCGGCCCACTCGTTGATCTGGTTGTCGATCTCCTGCAGGACGGCGGTCCGCTCCTTGGGGGCGAGGCCGTTCAGATATTCGTCGTAGTTGTCCAGCAGGATGATGGCGAACACGACGCGGGAGTTTTTGAATTCGTCGCTGATCTCGGCGTATTCCGTCTCGTCCACCCAGTAGGTGGTGGCCACGTAGCTGTTGACGCCGGGGGTGTTGCTGCCCCGGGCCAGGCTCCCGAACACGCGGTAGCGCCTGTCGCCCAGCGTGACGAGGCCGGGGTGCTCGTTCTTGCCCTCCATGAGCCACCGGGCGGAAAAGCCGGGCACCGCGTCGGAGATCTTGACCTCGAACAGGTGCTCCCGGTCGCCGGTGATGGTGAGGAAGCTCTCGTTGGCGTAGGTGATCGTGTCGTTTTCCAGCCCGAAGGACACCATCGGGAGCGGGAAGTTCTGCAGGGAGTTCTTCGCCGCGGAGTCGATGTTGGAGGTGACGGACTCGATGTAATGCAGCATCTCGCGGCTGCGCCGGCGCTCCGTCCGGCGTGCGTAGAAGAAGAGCAGCAGGATGACGACCGCCTCGGCGATGGCCAGCTGGATGTTCTTGTCGCCGAAGAAGAACGTGCAGACGGCAAAGACGATGAGCATGATGAAATAAAAACGCATGTTCGGCTGCAGGATATTCTTGAGTTTTTTGTTCATCGTGCGTCCTCCGTATCCCAAAGGGGTATAAGACCCCATAATCAATGATTTATTATACCAAAGAATCGCCGCCAGCACAATAAAATAATTGACCCGGCGCAATATTTTAAGCCTCCGCGGGGAAAATAAGCGAAACTGCCTGTTGGAGGGATATGCATGAAAGCGATCGTCATGGCCGGCGGCGAGGGCACCCGTCTGCGTCCGCTGACCTGCGGCTGCCCGAAACCCATGGTGCGGCTTTTCGACAAGCCCGTCCTGGAGCGGACGGTGGCGCTGCTGCGCGAGCACGGGATCCGGGACATCTGCTTCACGCTGGGGTATCTGCCCGGCGTGATCGAGGACTGGTTCGGCGACGGGACGGGCTTCGGCGTCCGTATCGAGACGCGGGTGGAAAAAACGCCCCTCGGCACCGCCGGGGGCGTGCGTGCCTGCGCCGACTTCATCGGCGGGGACGACGTGCTCGTCATCTCCGGCGACGCGGTCTGCGACTTCGACCTGACGCGCCTTGCGGCGGTCTACCGCGCAAAGGCGTGCGACGCGCTCATCGTCCTGTACGAGCACCCGGAGCCGCTGGAATACGGCCTTGTGGTGACCGACGCGGAGGGGAGAGTCGAGCGTTTCGTGGAGAAGCCGGACTGGGGCTCCGTGGTGACGAACAGGATCAATACGGGCATCTACTTCCTCTCGGCGGGGACGGTGGCCTCCATCCCCGCGGCGGGGGCGCCCGATTTCGGCAAGGATATCTTTCCCGCCATGCTGCGGGAGGGCAGGCGGCTTTACGCCGCGGCGGCGGAGGGCTATTGGTGCGACGTGGGCTCGCCGGAGGCGTACCGCCGGTGCTGCGCCGACGTGCTGGCCGGCGATACCGGCGTCCCGCTGGAGGCGCCGCGCCTCAAAAAGGGCGTCTGGGCGGCCTCGCCGGTGCCCGCCGGGTGCCGGCTCATCCCGCCGGTCTACATCGGCCGCCGCTGCACCGTCGCCCCCGGGGCGACGATAGGGCCGGATACGGCGCTGGGCGACGGGACGAGCGTGGCCGCCGGCGCGTCGGTGGCGCGTTCCGTGACGGAGGGAGCCTCCGTCGGGGCGCGGGCGAAGGTGAACGGCGCCATCCTCTGCCGCGGCGCGCAGGTGGGCGAGGACGCCGAGGTGGAGAGCGGCGCCGTCGTCGGCGAGCGGTGCGTCCTGGGCGAGGGGTGTCTCGTGGCCAGCGGCGTGAAGCTGTGGCCCGGCCATACCGTCCGGGGCGGCACCCGGGCGGTGGAGGACAGGACGGCCTCCGTGCCGGATGAAAAGCCCGCCTTCGGCTCTGCGCGCGCTCTCTGCGGCGCCGTGAGCGGCGCGCTGGACCCGGCGGCCGCCGCGGCCGTGGGGGCGGCGCTGGGGCGGCTCGGCTCCGTGGGCGTATCCCATACCGGCGGCGCGGCGGCGGAAGTGCTGGCGGCGGCGGCTCTCTGCGGCGCGCGGGGCGCCGGCGCGGAGACGTTTTGGACGGACTGCGCCTTTGAGGCGGAGGCGTCCTTCGCCGCGGCGCAGTACGGGTTCGCGTCGTCTCTTTTCGTGCGCCAGAAAGGGGACGAGGCGGTCATGACGGTCTTCGGGCGGGACGGCCGCCGGGCCTCCCGCGGGCTCGAGCGGAAGATCGAGGCGGCGCTGGGCGGCGGTATCCTCTGGGCCAGCGCCGGCGCGTTCGGCCCCGTCTCCCGCGTGACGGGCGTCCGCCGGGCGTATCTGGCCGCGGCCGGCGGGGAGAGACTGCCTGCCGGCTTTCGCGTCGCTGCGCCGGGGACGGGAGCAGAGAACGAAGCGCTCCGCGCGGCGCTCGCCGCCGCGGGCGCGGCGGTGACGGAGAAAAAGCGCGGCATGGCAAGCTTTACGGCGGGGGAGGGCGGCGAGACGCTCTTCGCCGCGGACGAGGAGGGGCGGAGCCTTTCACCGGAGCGGATGACGGTCCTGGCCGCGGACGCGGCGTTCCGCCAGGGCGTAAAACGCCTGCTCATACCGGCGGAGGCGCCCGCCGCGCTGGAGGCGCTGGCGGAGAGCTGCGGCGCCGCCGTCATACGCGCGGGCGCCGTCTCTGAAACGGAGGAAGCCGCTGCGCCGCAGCGGCTTGCGGGCGATGCTGTCTCCGTCGCGCTGGCGGTCTGCCGCGCCATGGCGACCCGGCAGACGACCCTTTCCGCCCTGGAAAAAGAGCTCCCGCCGTTCGCGGTGGCGGGGCGGAAGGTGGAGATCGCGTGCGGGAGGGCGCGGTGTATGCGGCTGTTGGCGGAAAACAGGGCCGGAATGGCCGCGGAGATCGCCCCGGGGCTCACGCTCGATATGCCCAAAGGCGTTGTGAGAGTAAGGCCGAGCGGCGAAGGAAGGACCGTGGAGATCTACGCGGAAGGGGCCGACGCGGAGACGGCGGAGGAGCTTTGCGCGGACATGGAACGATATCTGAAAACGCTGGAATAAGCGCGCTTTCCGCGCTTTTTCCGCGCATTTGCACGGGCAAACCCTGCTTTTGCGGGCGAAAAGCGGTCAAAACCGCGCCGACGCGCGCGAAAACGGAAAAAAGCGAAAAAACCTGTTGATAAAAGGGCAAGAGTATACTAAAATGAGAAATTACAGTACTGTCAACAGGTTACATATTCAGCGCAAAATGAAGAAAAAAACGTTCAAAATCGTATATTTTTCGCTCGTTTTGGCACTGCTTTGCTGCACGGCCGCGTGCAAGTCCGAAAGCGTGGCGGGCACGGTCCGCTCGCTCGCCGACATGGAGGGAAAGACCGTCGGCGTCCTGGCCGGTACGGTAGCGGAGGAGAGCCTCGCGCGGCGGGGCACGGCGGGCGAGGTGAAGGCCTACGCGAACGGGGAGACGCTGGCGGACGATCTGCGCGCCGGCGTGCTGGACTGCGCCGTGCTGGACGAGGCGACGGCGAGAGCTCTCGACGGGCGCAGCCGGAAGCTCGTGCTGCTGGACGAGCCGTTTTCCGACCAGGGGTACCGGATCGCCATCGCCCGGGGCAACGGGCGCATGGTGGACGCGGTGAAGGAAGCCGCGCGGGACCTCATCCGCTCCGGCGAGCTGGAGAAGATGAGGAAGGGCTGGCTGGAGGGCGACGGCTACGACTATGTGCCGGCGGACCTGCCGGAGGACGCGGGGACCGTGACGGTGGCCATCGACGCCTCCATGTACCCCTATGAGTTCACGGACGGGCAGGGCGGCTACGAGGGCTTCGAGATCGACATCATCCGCGCTGTGTGCGACCGGGTGGGCGTGCGGTACGAGCTTTTGAACGCGGCGGACGACGAGCAGCTGATCTATCTGGCGGAGAGCGGCAAGGTGACCTTCGCCGTGGGACGTATCCGCGAGTCCGACAGTAGGCTGGTGGAATACAGCGACACGTATGTCACGGAGGAGCAGTACGTCCTCGTCAGAAAATAAACGCGCAAGCAAGAGAAAAGGAATGGTAGGAACATGAGACTCACGAAGATAGCGGCGCTCTACAAAGACAAGGAGCGGTTCGACGGCAGCAGGATCACGGTGGGCGGTTGGGTCCGCTCCATCCGCGACATGAAGAATTTCGGCTTCGTCGTGCTGAACGACGGGTCCAGCTTCGGCACGCTGCAGGTGGTGATGGCCCGGGAGACGCTGGCCAACTACGACGAGATCGCCGGCCAGAACGTGGGCGCGGCGCTCATCGTCACCGGTACGCTGACGCTGACGCCGGACGCGCCGCAGCCCTTTGAGCTGAAGGCGGAGCAGATCGACGTGGAGGGCGCCTCCACGCCGGATTACCCGCTGCAGAAAAAGGGCCACAGTGTGGAATACCTCCGCACTATCCAGCACCTGCGCCCCCGCACGAACCTTTTCAACGCCACCTTCCGCGTGCGCAGCATGGCGGCGTGGGCCATCCACAAGTTCTTCCAGGAGCGGGGCTTCGTCTACGTGAACACGCCCATCATCACCGGCTCCGACGCCGAGGGTGCGGGCGAGATGTTCCGCGTGACGACGCTCGATCTGGACGATCTGCCCCGCACCGAGGACGGCAAGGTCGACTTTTCCAAGGACTTTTTCGGCAAGAGCACCAACCTGACGGTGTCCGGCCAGCTGAACGCCGAGAACTTCGCCATGGCGTTCGGCGACGTGTACACCTTCGGCCCCACGTTCCGCGCGGAGAACTCCAACACCCAGCGCCACGCGGCGGAGTTCTGGATGGTGGAGCCGGAGATGGCCTTCTGCGATCTGGACGGCGACCTGGAGTGCATGGAGAGCATGGTGAAGTATATCATCAACACCGTGCTCGACCAGTGCCCCCAGGAGATGGCGTTTTTCAACAAATTCGTGGACAAGGGCCTTCTGGAGCGGCTCAACAACGTGGCGTCCAGCGACTTCGGCCGTATCACCTACACCGAAGCGGTGGAGCTGCTGAAAAAGGCGAAGCGGGACTTCGCCTATCCCGTGGAATGGGGCATCGACCTGCAGACGGAGCATGAGCGCTATCTGACCGAGGAGGTCTTCAAAAAGCCCATCTTCGTGACGGATTACCCCAAGGACATCAAGGCCTTTTACATGCGGCTCAACGACGACGGGAAGACCGTGGCCGCGGCGGACTGTCTCGTGCCCGGTATCGGCGAGATCATCGGCGGCTCCCAGAGAGAGGAGCGGCTCGACCGGCTGGAGGCGCGGATCAGGGAGCTCGGCATGGACATGAGCAATTACTGGTGGTATCTCGACCTGCGGCGTTACGGCAGCTGCCGCCACGCGGGCTTCGGCCTCGGCTTCGAGCGCATGGTGATGTACCTGACGGGCGTGAACAACATCCGCGACGTGGAGCTCCATCCCCGCACGGTGGGCAACGCCGATTTCTGATACGCTGACGCAGCGGTCTCCGGGAGGCAAGTATGGCAGAGAAAAAGCATTACGGACAGAACATCGATTTCAATAAGTACGGGCTGAAGCCGTCCCGCTCCTATCTGGACATGTCCTCCTTCTGGGGCGACGTGAACGAGGCGGAGAAGGCGGCGGACGACCTGCTCAGCGAGATGGAGAAGCAGGACGTGCTCAATTCCTCCGCGCCCAAGACGCAGGCGGAGCAGCAGCCGGAAACGCCCGATCTGGAAACGCTCCTCGCGGAGCTTGACAGTCTGACAGGGCTCGACCAGATCAAGAAGAACGTCCGCTCGCTCATCAACCTGGCCAAGGTACGGAAGCTCCGGGAGGAGCAGGGACTGCCCATCCCGGCCATGAGCCTGCACCTCGTCTTTATGGGCAACCCGGGCACGGGCAAGACCACCGTGGCGCGGCTCATCGCCCAGCTGTACGCCGCCATCGGCGTGCTGTCCAAGGGACAGCTCGTCGAGGTGGACCGCTCCGGCCTCGTGGCGGGCTTCGTGGGCCAGACGGCCATCAAGACGGACGAGGCCGTGAAAAAAGCGCTGGGCGGCGTGCTGTTCATCGACGAGGCGTACGCGCTCACCTCACGCGAGGGCACCAACGACTTCGGCCACGAGGCCGTGGAGACGGTGCTGAAGGCCATGGAGGACCACCGCGACGACTTCGTGGTCATCGTGGCGGGGTACGAGGAGCTGATGGAGGAATTCATCGCCTCCAACCCGGGGCTGGAGTCCCGTTTCAACCGCTACTTCGTGTTCCCGGATTACACGGGGGAGGAGCTTTATAAGATCTTCCTTTCCATGTGCGCCAAAAACCAGTACGTGCTGGCAGAGGATGCGGACGCGTTTGTGAAGACGTATCTCGGCGACCTGTACGAGGTGCGGGACGAGAACTTCGGCAACGCCCGCGTGGTGCGGAACCTGTTCGAGAACGTCATCGCGGCGCAGGCCGACCGCGTGGCAAAGCTGGAGGCGCCGGACAAGGAAACGCTGTCCCTCTTTACGAAGGAGGACGTGGAGACCGCCTCCGAAGCGTGAGGGGCGCCTGCAGCCTGATCAAAAAAGACCGTTCGTTTCCCGAAGGAAGCGGACGGTCTCATTTTTTTGAATTTTTTTTGCAAAAGGGGTTGACAGGACGGCAGAGATGTATTATTGTGTTAGTCGGTTAGTACAATAATACACCCGGAGGTGAGAACATGGTATGGAAGTTCAAGGCTGACCAGCCGATCTACGCCCAGCTCATCGAGCACATAGCGCTGGCGGTCATCACCGGCGAGTTCCCGCCGGGGAGCCGGCTCCCCTCCGTGCGCGAGCTGGCGTCGGAGGCGGGGGTGAACCCCAACACGATGCAGCGGGCGTTCGGCGAGCTGGAGCGGGAGGGACTGCTCTTCACCCAGCGGACGGCGGGACGCTTCGTGACGGAGGATACCGAGGCCATCGGCGCGCTGCGGGCGCGGCTGGCCGGCGCCAAAACGGCGGATTTCGTCGCCGATATGCGGCGGATGGGCTGCGGCCGGGAAGAGGTCGTGCGGCTCGTCGAGGAAAACATGAGAGGAGAGAAAGACAATGGGGATCTTTGAATGCAAGGCGCTGACGAAGCGCTACGGCTCCCTGACGGCGATCGACAACATCGATCTGGACATCGAGCCGGGACATATCGTGGGTCTGCTGGGCCCCAACGGCAGCGGCAAGACCACGCTCATCAAGATGGCGAACGGCCTTTTGGCGCCGACGGCGGGGCAGATCCTGATCGGCGGGGAGAAGCCCTCGGTGGCGACGAAGAAAATCGTCTCCTATCTGCCGGACAGGATGGCGCTGCCCACGTGGATGAAAATGACGCAGGCGCTGGACTTTTTCGGCGATTTCTATGAGGATTTCGACCGCGCTATGGCGGAGGAGCTGCTGAGGCGGCTGGGCATCGATCCCGGCCAGACCATCAAGCAGATGAGCAAGGGTACGCAGGAAAAGGTGCAGCTCATCCTCGTCATGAGCCGCAGGGCGCAGCTCTATCTGCTGGATGAGCCCATCGGCGGCGTCGACCCCGCGACGCGGGATTACATCATCAACACCATCATCAACAATTACAACGAGAACGCCGCGGTGGTCATCTCCACGCACCTGATCGCCGACGTGGAGAACATCCTCGACGAGGTCATCTTCATCAACAGCGGCCGTATCGTCTGCCGCGACGCCGTGGACGCCATCCGCGAGGGCAGGGGCATGTCCGTCGACGCGTATTTCAGGGAGGTGTTCAAATGCTGAGCAAGCTGCTTAAACACGAGTTCCGCGCCACGGCGCGCGTCATGCTGCCGCTGTACGCGCTGATGGCGGTGCTGGCGGGGCTGGCGAGAGTCTCCGTCTATCTGCTCGACCACCAGGCGAGCAAGGCCGTGCACTGGTTCGCCGGGCTCGGCGTGGGACTTTTCATCCTCTCCGTGCTGGTGGTGACGGTCATGGCCGTCGTGCTCATGGTCAACCGGTTCTACAAGAACTTCATGACCGACGAGGGGTACGTGATGTTCACGCTGCCCGTGACGGCCAACCAGCTGGTCTTTTCCAAGATCATCGTGTCAGTGGTGTGGTTCATCGCCACGGCAGCCGCCGACGCGGCCGCCCTGACGGCGGCGTTCGCCAACTCGCACTATATCCGGAGCGCGATCGACCTTGTCCGGATGGCGTTCGAGAAGTTCACGACGGTCGACCACGTCCTGCGCATGCACATCACGGGCTACGCCGCGGAGGGCGTCGTGATCGGGCTGCTGGCCATGATCGCGACATGCCTCGTCGTGTACGCCTCCATCTCCGTGGGGCACAGCTTCGCGAACCACAAGGTGCTGCTGTCCTTCGTGGCCTTCGGCGTGTTCACGACGGTGCTGGAGATCGCGGGCATCGCGCTGCTGATCTCGGTCATCGGGCCGGCGTTCGAGCGGTATTTCATGATGGTCGCCGACGGGTTCGCGGCGGCGCACACGGTGCTGCTGACCGTGGCAGGCGCGGAGCTCCTTGTGAGCGTGGTGTTCTACTTCCTCACCTACGCGACGCTGAAGCGGCGGCTGAACATGGGCTGAAACGACAGAAGAAAACGCCGGAGCGGGTTGTCCGCTCCGGCGTTTTTGCGTGTGCCGGCGGTCATTGGCTGAGGCGGAGCATGGCGTCGATACACCGCTTCGCGGCGTTCAGGACGGGCTCATCCAGCGTTATCTCTTCGCCGAAGGCGCCGCGCAGGCAGCCCAGCACGTCGCCCAGGGTGGTGAGCTTCATGTTGCGGCAGATGGTATCGCCGGAGAGGGCGTAGAACGCCTTGTCCGGGCAGCTGAACTGCAGGTGCTGGACGATGCTGTTCTCCGTGCCGATGACGTATGCGCGCCGGTCGCCGGCCTCCGCATGGGCCAGGATACCGGAGGTGCTGCCCACGTAATCGGCCAGGGCCGTGACGGAGGGATGGCACTCCGGGTGGACCAGGATCTCCGCGTCGGGATGGAGGCGGCGGGCCGTCTCCACATCGCGCGGGGTGATACGCAGGTGGGTGGGGCAGCCGCCGTGAACGAACCGGAAGGTTTTGTCCGGCAGCTGCTTCGCCACGTAGTCGCCCAGGTTGCAGTCCGGGATGAAGAGGATCCTGTCGGCCTCCATGTTCCCGATGACCTTCTGCGCGGAGGAGGAGGTGACGCACACGTCGCACTCCGTCTTCGTTTCGGCGGTGGTGTTGATATAGCAGACGACGGCATAGCCGGGGTATTCCCGCTTCAGGGCGCGGACAAGCTCCGCGTCCAGCTGGTCCGCCATGGGGCAGCCGGCGCCGCCGTTGGCGAGATAGACGCGCTTGTCCGGCGCAAGGATCTTGCAGGTCTCGGCCATGAAGCGCACGCCGCACATGATGACGGCGTCGGCGTCGGTGCCGGCGGCCTGCACGCTGAGGCCGTAGGAGTCGCCCACGTAGTCGGCGACCTCCCAGATGTCCTGGCTCTGATACGTGTGGGCCAGGATACAGACGTTCTTTTCCTGTTTGAGGCGGCGTATCTCCGCCTGCATCTCCGCGATCGTCATATCACAACGCGCAGTGGGCGCAGGTATCCTCCTCCGGGAACCGGGCCGGGTCGTAGGCGATACCGTGGCGGTCATAATAATCCTTCAGCGCCTTTTTGATGGCCTCCTCCGCCAGGACGGAGCAGTGGAGCTTATGGGCGGGCAGGCCGTCCAGCGCCTCCACCACGGCCTTGTTGGTGAGCGCGAGCGCCTCCGACACGGGCTTGCCCTTGATCATCTCCGTGGCCATGGAGCTGGAGGCGATGGCGCTGCCGCAGCCGAAAGTCTCGAACTTGACGTCCTCGATGACGTCGTCCGACACCTTCAGATAGATCCGCATGATGTCGCCGCAGACGGGGTTGCCGGCTTCGCCGACGCCGTCGGCGTTTTCGATCTCGCCCACGTTGCGGGGATGGAGGAAATGGTCCATTACTTTTTCGCTGTATAAAGCCATGATGACACCTCGTTAAGAAAGGATGAACTGACGCTTGCCCTCGACCAGGTCGCGCCAGTAAGGGGACAGGCGCCGCAGATGCGCGACGATCTCCGTGACGGAGGCGATGAGGAAGTCCACCTGCTCCGCCGTGACGTCCTCGCCCAGGGTGAGACGGAGCGAGCCGTGGGCCACCTCCGCCGGACGGCCCAGCGCCAGCAGGACATGGCTGGGATCCAGCGAGCCGGAGGCGCAGGCGCTGCCGGAGGAGGCGCAGATGCCCTTCTCGCTGAGCAGGAGGAGCAGGCTCTCGCCCTCGATGCCCTCAAAGCTGAAGTTGACGTTGCCGGCGACGCGCTTTTCCCGGTCGCCGTTCAGGACGGAATGGGGGATAAGGGACAGGCCGTCGATGAGCTTTTCCCGCAGGGGGAGGAGGCGGACGTTCACCGCCGCCATCTGCGCGCAGGTCTCCTCCAGCGCGGCGGCCATGGCGACGATACCGGGGACATTCTCCGTGCCGGCGCGCTTGCCGCGCTCCTGGCCGCCGCCCTCGATCACGTTCGTCAGGGCGATCCCGCGCCGCGCGTAGAGGGCGCCCACGCCCTTGGGTGCGTGGAACTTGTGGCCGGAGAGGGAGAGCAGGTCGATGTTGTCCCGCCGGACGTCGATGGGGATATGGGACACCGCCTGGACGGCGTCCGTATGGAAAAGGACGCCCTTTGCGCGGCAGACGGCGCCGATGGCGGGGACGGGCTGGATGGTGCCGATCTCGCTGTTGACGTACATGATCGTGACGAGGCAGGTGTCGGGCCGGATGGCGCTCTCCACCTGCTCCGGCGTGACGACGCCGTTCGCGTGCACGTCCAGCAGCGTCACCTCGAACCCTTCGCGCTCCAGCTTCTGCAGCGTGTGGAGCACGGCGTGGTGCTCAAAGGGGGTGGAGACGATGTGCTTTTTGCCCTTCCGCTCGCCGATACGGGCGGCGGAGAGGATGGCCTGGTTGTCGGCCTCGCTGCCGCCGGAGGTGAACGTGATCTCCGCCGGAGAGCAGCCCAGGCAGGCGGCGACCCGCCCGCGGGCGTCCGTCAGCCCCTCGGCAGCCCGCTGGCCCACGCGGTGGAGGCTGGAGGGATTGCCGTAGATCTCCGTCAGATAGGGGAGCATGGCGTTCAGGGCCGTTTGGCTCACGGCCGTGGTGGCCGCGTTGTCAGCATAGATGGTCATGGGAAGGCTCCTTTTCGCCCGCAAGGCGGCGGCCGCGGGCACGATGATCGCCTACTCATTCAGTAGGCAATAAGAGTGTAGCATACATTACCTATCAAGTCAACAGGTAAAAGAGAAAAAGAGACGCCCCCGCGGCCGGAGCCGGGGGGCGTTTCGCTCAGTCTTTATAGTCCTCGGGGATGGGCACGGTGCCGTCGTCGATCATGTCGAGCATGACGGGGACGATGTCCGGATCGAACTGGCTGCCGGCGCCTTCCACCAGCTCGCTCCGGATCTTGGCGTCGGAGAGGGAGGGGCGGTAGACACGGGAGCTCTGCATGGCGTCGTAGCTGTCCGCGATGCCGATGATACGGGCAATCTCCGGGATGTCCTTGCCCTTGAGGCCCACGCCGTAGCCCTTGCCGTCGTAACGCTCGTGGTGGTAAGCCGCGCCGTCGGCGATGTGGGGCAGGGCGCGGAAGTCCTTCAGGATCTCGCCGCCCACGACGGGGTGCCGCTGGATGATGGCCCGTTCCTCCGGCGTGAGGGGGCCTTTTTTGTTCAGGATGTTGTCCGGCACGCCGATCTTGCCGATGTCGTGCAGGAGGCCGATATAGTAGACGCGCTGGCAGTCCTGCTCCGAATAGCCGAGCCGCCGGGCGATCTCTTTCGTGTAGTAGGCGACGCGCTGGGAATGACCTTTGGTGTACTCGTCCTTGGCGTCGATGGTGCGGGCGACCATCTCCAGCGCCTGCTCCGTGATGTCCTCCAGCTCCTTCTGGTGCTTTTCGACGCGGCGCATGCGGACGCGGAAGAGCAGCGCGGCGATGAGATACGCGACGAGGACGGCCGCGGCCGCGACGAGCACCCAGAACCAGACGCGCTCCGTCAGGCTCTTTTCCTTGATGAGCTGCATTTCCAGCGCCAGGGCGTCCTCCCCGGTCTCCGGGTCGATGACGCGCACGCGGAAGGTGTACTCGCCGCCGGGCAGGTTGGTGTAACGCTCGCTGATGTATCGCGCGGAGGTGACCGTCTCCGCGGCGTCGAAGCCCACCAGCTGGTAGGCGAGATCGAAGGAGGCGGTGTCGGTGAAGAGCAGGGCGGCCACGTCCATGGTGACGCGCTGGGCCCCGCTGGGGATGGTGAGGGAGGTGGGCAGCTCGTAGACCTGATCGTCGATGGTGACGCTGTTCAGGATGGCGAGCGGCAGGGCGATGTCCGTGCCCTTGAAGTAGAAGACGCTCACGCCGTTGCGCGTGGCGAGATAGAGGCGGCCGTCCGCGTCCAGGTAGTTCCAGGTGTTGGCGCTCAGGGAGCCGGTGAGGCCGCATTTGAGGCCGTAGAGGGCGGTATACGTCTCCTCGCCGGCCAGGAGCGCGGCCTTGTTGGCGGAGAGGACGCCCGCGTCCTGCAGGATCCAGATCCTGCCGTCCACGTCGTAGACGTTGTAAATGCTGCCGGCGGTCTTTTCGATCCCGTCCAGCTTACGGTAGGACGCGCCGTCGAAGTGGTACAGGCTGTCGCCGGCGCAGACGAAGAAGCGGCCGCCGCCGTCCGCGTCCGGGGCCATGCGGAGGACGACGCCTTCCTCCAGCCCGGCGGCGAAGCTGCCGCCGGTGACGGCGCCGTTTTTGAGTTCAAAGACGCCGCCGCCGTCCGTGCCGACGTAGATATGGCCGTCCAGCTCCAGCGCGCAGAGGACGGAGGGGTCCGTCAGGCCGTCTTCCGCGCCGTAGCTTTCCGCGACGGCGTCCCCGTCGATGATGACGCAGCCCAGCTGATCGCCCGCCAGCACGCGGCCGTCGCTGAGGGGATAGACCACGCGGAGCTTCTCGCTGGAAAGGCCCTGGGCGAGGCCGAAGTCGGCTGTTTCGCCGGTCTTGGGGTCGTAGCGCAGGGCGCCGTGGGAGGAATAGGTGGCGAACCAGACGCGGCCGTAGATATCCGAGGTGATGTTCCGCACGCGGATACCGTCCAGCAGCTCCGTCAGGGGGCAGGTATAGGGGGTCCAGTCCTCGTTGAACATCAGCATGCCGGCGTCCGTGCCCACGTAGTAGCGGCCGTCCTGCTTGTGGACGGCGTTGACCGTGGTCTTGCCGAGGCCGGAGGCGGCGTTGCAGCTGTCGAAGCAGCCGACGGAGTAGCGGATGAGGCCGTAGCTGGAGGAGGCGACCCAGAGGTTGCCCTCATAATCCAGGGCGGACCAGTTGGCGGAGAGGGCGTTTTCCGCCGCGTCGTCGATCCGGACGAAAACGCCGTCCGCCGAGAGATAGCCGAAACCGGTGAGGCCGCTGACGTAGACGCGGCCGTCCCGGGCGCAGTTCAGATGGTTGACGGCGGTCAGCGCGCCGGTGTCCCGGGAAACGATCTGCAGACCGTCGCCGTCGCTGCGGACGGAGACGACCTCATGCTCCGAGGAGCCGAAGAGGATGCTGCCGTCGGGCGCGGCGGCGATGGCCGTGGCGTAGCCGCCGGAGAGCACGTCAGAGGAATCGTAGGAGGCGACGACTTCGTCGCCCCGCAGCACGTAGAGGCGGCCGGAGCTGGCCAGCGCCCAGATCTGATCGTCCTCATCGGCGGCGACGCCGATGAACTGCTCCTCCGCCAACGCCTCAGCGGCGCAGGGGATGAGCGCGCCGTCCCCGATCCGGGCGACGCCGGAGGGGGAGGCCGCGTAGACCGTGCCGTCCGAGAGGGTGGCAAAGGCGCGGATGCAGGTGAAGGCGTGCGCGTCCGCGGCGGTGACGTGGGTGAAGGCGTTGTTCGCCATCGTGTAGACGCCGTCGGCGTTGGTGCCGATGAAGAGGACGCCGTCCGCCGTTTCAAAAAGGGCGCGCACGGCGGAGGCCCCCATCGTTTCGCTGTAGTTCACGAAGTGGGAGCCGTCGTACCGGACAAGGCCGCCGTAGCTGCCGATCCAGAGATAGCCCCGGGAGGACTGCAGGATGGCGTTGGCCTCGCCGGTGGGCAGGCCGCTCTCCTCGTTGAAGATCTGGGACACGTAGGAGGTGGCGGCGGTCGGCGCGGGCGCGGCGGCGGCCGGCGCGCAGAGGGCGGCCGTCAGCAGCAGCGCGAGCAGGATGGCGGGCAGGCTTCTTTTCCGCATCGTAGCGCTCCTTATAAGTAATCAGTATCATACTAATATTATCTTTTTAGAGATGATGTGTCAAGAGCGGCCGGGTCCGCAAGGGGGGCCACACACGATCTGGAAGAGGTAGAATTTGAGGTATTCCGTCTCCGGCGCGCCCCAGAGGATGGGGTGGTCCGGCGCCTGCTTGCGGCCCTCGATCTCCCGCAGGCTCACGGCGGCGTCCGAGGCGGCCTCCGCCAGCATTTGGCGGAAGAGCGCGTCGGTCATGAAGCGGGAGCAGGAGCACGTGGCGAGGAAGCCGCCGCGGGGCAGGAGCTTCATCGCCTTGGCGTTGATCTCCCGGTAGCCGCGGTAGGCGTTTTTCACCGTCGCGCTGCTCTTGGTGAAGGCGGGCGGGTCGAGGATGATATAGTCGTAGTCGCGGCGGCCCGCCGCAGCCATGTCCGTCAGCAGGTCGAAAACGTCCGCGCAGAGGAAGTCCACCTTGTCAGCGAGACCGTTCAGCGCGGCGTTGCGCTCCGCCGAGAGGAGGGCGTCGCGCGAGACGTCCACCGCCGTGACATGCGCGGCGCCGGCGGCGGCGCAGTTCAGCGCGAAAGCGCCGGTATGGGTGAAGCAGTCCAGCACGCGCCGACCCGGGGCGAGACGCGCGGCGGCGCGGCGGTTCAGCTTCTGGTCAAGGAAGAAGCCGGTCTTCTGGCCGTTTACATAATCCACGTCGAAGAGGAGGCCGTTCTCGCGTATCCGGACATGGCCGTCGAGGTCCGCCGCGAGGCCGGGCAGGGGGTAGAAGCCCGTGTACGGCTCCAGGCCCTCCTTGGCGCGGAGGGGGCTGTCACTGCGCTCGTAGATGGCGCGGAGGGCGACGCCGCGCGCCGCGAGGGCGTCCTGAAGGGCGCGGTAGAGCGTGTCTTTGACGCGCTCGGCGCCGAGGGAGAGCACCTCCGTGACGAGGACGTCCGCAAAGAGGTCGGCGGTGAGGCCGGGCAGGCCGTCCGCCTCCCCGAAGATGAGGCGGCAGGCGGAGAGATCGCCGCCCATGACGGCGCGGCGGTAGTCCGCGGCCCAGCCGATACGGCGCGCGAAAAACGCTTCGTCAAAGCGGTCGTTGGCGTTGCGGGAGAGGATACGGACGCGGATCCTGGAGCAGTCGTTCACCCAGCCGGCGCCCAGCCAGCGGCCTTTTTTGGAAAAGACGTCCACGACGCCGCCGTTCTCGTATGCGCCGTCCACGGCGGCGACCTCCCCCTCGAACACCCAGGGGTGGCCGGCGCGGAGGGCGCGCTCGCCCTTTTCGGTGACGGTGAATCTTGCGTATTGCCTTGCCATGTTCGTATCCTCCCGTTATGTATGGGAGCAGTATACCATGCGCGGGGTCGGCGCGCAAAACAAACTTTTTAGCACTTGAAGCGTGAGAGTGCTAAAAATTCACAATTAGTTAACATATTCTGAAAAATAACGGCTATAATAAGAACTGTCAGCGGGGAGGACCCGAGGACGCGAAATCATTGACAAACCGTTTCAAGGAGGTATATCGATATGTTCAACAGAAACAACGGTCTTATCACGTACGATCCCTTCAGAGCGATGGAAAACTTTGAGAAGCGCTTTTTCGGAGAGCCCTTCGGCAGCTTTGACAGGCACTTTGCGGCGGAGTTCCGCACCGATATCAAGGACGAGGGCGACGCCTTCGTGCTGGAGGCCGATCTGCCCGGCTTCGACAAGAAGGACATCAAGCTGGACATCAACGGCGAGGTCCTCACGATCAATGCCGTGCGCCACAGCGAGCACGAGGACAAGGACAAGAGGGGCAAATACCTCTGCTGCGAGCGGTCCTACGGCGCGTACAGCCGCGCGTTCGATATGAGCGGCATCCGCACGGGCGACATCAAGGCCAAGTTCGACAACGGCGTCCTCACGCTGACGCTGCCGAAGAAGGAAGCGACCCTGCCCGAGAGCAGGACGCTCGAGATCGAATGACAGGCGACCATACAGACCCCAGGGAAGGCCGGAGCTTTTGGCTCCGGCCTTGCTTGACTTATGGGGAAAAAAGAGTATCATAAAGGCAGTTTTTCAGCCAAGGAGGACCGAAAATGGAGATAAAGACCGGTATCAAGGGCCGCGCGGAGACGGTCGTGAGCGGGCAGAACACCGCGAAGAGCTACGGCAGCGGCTTTCTGGACGTCTTTTCCACGCCGCACCTGGTGGCGCTGATGGAGGAGGCCTGCCACCATTCCATGGTGCCGTACCTGGAGGACGGGACGGACACCGTGGGGACGAAGGTGGAGTTGGAACACCTTGCCGCGACGCCCATCGGCATGAGGGTATGGGCCGAGAGCGAGCTGACGCGGGCAGACGGCCGGCTGCTGGAGTTCACGGTGAAGGCCTACGACGAGAAGGGCCTCATCGGCGAAGGGAAGCACCAGCGTTTCATCATCAAGACCGACCGCTTCATGGCCAAGGCGCAGGAGAAGCTCGGCTGAGGCGGCAGACGGAAGGGCCCTTCCCGTGGGAAGGGTCCTTTTTGCGGCTTTTTTTCAAAAAAAGCGTTTTGACGGTTGACAGGCGGTGCGGGAGATGGTATCATCGGATGTAAGATGTAATATAAGCTTGTTTTTTTCATGAGTTGCCAGAGACCTGTTTTGTTTTAAGTGAGTGAAAACGCTCCGGCCCGGGAAGCAGGGGCCGCGGAAACGTCCGCGGCCCCTGCTTTTTCTTGCGTTTATCGGCGGCCGGTGCTACAATAAAAACGATATGACAAGAAACAGACAGGGAGGGGTCCCATGATGATAACAGTCGAGTTTCCCTACGGCAAAGGCACGATGCCGCTCCATGTGGAGGACGACATGCTGAAGGCGGTCATCGAGTGCGACCCGCCGGAGGAGGTCACGCTTTCGGAGCGGGAGCTCATCGAGCAGGCGCTGGCCGCGCCCATCGGCTCGCCGCCGCTGGCCGAGATGGCCAGGGGCAAGAAAAAGGTGCTGGTCATTACCAGCGATCACACGCGGCCCGTGCCCTCCCATATGACGCTGCCGCCCATGCTGCGGGAGATACGCCGCGGCAGCCCCGACGCGGACATCACCATCCTCATCGCCACGGGGACCCACCGCGCCAGCACCGAGGCGGAGATGAGGGCCAAGTTCGGCGACGAGATGGTGGACCACGAGCGCTTCGTGGTGCACCGCTGCACGGAGGCGGAGCTCGTCTACAAGGGCAAGCTGCCCTCCGGCTGCGAGCTTTACGTGAACGCGCTGGCGGACCGGGCCGACCTCATCGTGGCCGACGGGTTCATCGAGCCGCACTTCTTCGCGGGCTTCTCCGGCGGGCGCAAGAGCGTCCTGCCCGGTATCGCGGGGCGGGAGTCGGTGCACGAGAACCACTGCGCCAGGCTCATCGGCCACGAGCGCACCCGTATCGGCGTCCTCGAGGGGAACATCGTCCACCGCGACATGCTGGCCGCGGCCAAGATGACGGGCCTGGCGTTCATCCTGAACGTGGTGCTGCGGAACAAGAAGGTCGTCGCCGCCTTCGCCGGCGACACGGAAAAAGCCCACGCGGCGGGGTGCGAATACTCCAAGAAGCTGTTTGCCAAGCCCGCGGTGGAGGCGGATATCGTGTTCACCTCCAACGGCGGCTACCCGCTGGACCAGAACCTTTACCAGTCCGTCAAGAGCATGGTCACCTGCGAGGGGTGCGTGCGCGAGGGCGGCGTGGTCGTCTGCGTGTCCAAGTGCTCCGATGGGAGCGGCGGGGAGAATTTCGTCAGGTGGTTCACGGAGAACGGCGACGCTCACGACGTGGCGCGTATCATCGCCGCCATCCCGGACAAGGAGACGAAGATCGACCAGTGGCAGGCCCAGGTGCTGGCCCGCGTCATGTGCCGGGCGACGGTCATCGTGGTCTCCGGCGAGGAGAACCGCGCCATGATCGAGAGCATGGGCATGCGCTACGCGCCCACCGCCGACGAGGCCTACGCCATGGCGAAGCAGATCGTGCCGGAGGCGGACGGCGTCGTGTGTATCCCGGACGGCGTGTCGGTCATCATCCTGTGACGAAAAGGCGCGAAAAGAAAAAATAATTATGCCTTTACACCGGCGGAATAATTTGCTATAATCGTTCACGCCCCGTCCAAAAGGACGGGGCGGCATATGCGCCCGTAGCTCAGCTGGATAGAGTGTCAGACTCCGACTCTGAAGGTCGTGCGTTCGAATCGCATCGGGCGTACCAGAAAATCCGACGAATTTCGGTAAGAAATTTGTCGGATTTTTCTTTAGCTTCCGTTGCACAAAAGAGTGCAACTTTCGCCTGATTTCCGCCCTATGCGGAGGGATGTCATCCCTCCTGCACATAGGGAGGAAAACCATGACGGAAGAAAACTATAATTACCGCACCAGCCAAACGTTGCTTCGCAACCAGTTTCCCGGAAGCGGAAAGTGGAGAATTCCCGCGATTCCAAGGTTTCAGGAAGAACCGGGAGATTTCGAGGACTTGCTCCTCATCGGGTTTGACAAGACCCACTTAGAGGATCAAAAACACCTTATCGGTGGACAAGCATATCTTCCCCATGATACAATGAGCGCATTCAGAGATATTCCGCTGCGAAAGGGCGGCGGCAGCGCCTATGGCGGGAAGTGGCAGCCAAATCCGAATAAGCCAAAAGACCAAAGGTTTATCGGAGAAGCCGGAGAGACTAAAGTCACCACAAACGCAAAAGGAGAACTATACGAAACGCATATCGGAGAAGACGGACGAGCCGATTATGAAACCCACCATTCAGATCACGGAAATCCGTCTCAGCATATGAATCCTCATACGCATGATATTATTTGGGATGAAATTGGTCCACGTCTGATCCCCGTTGAGCATGGCAAGAAGAATTATTCGCGTATGGAAAGGAGCTTACTTGTGAAATCATTTGTTCCATCTAATACGCCGGAGCAAAACCGGTTTGTTTCGATCAGCGACTATAAGTGGTGCCTCTTACGCGGTGGTGAGGTTCATTTCGTGTGGAAAGGCGTGGAGTACGGCATGACACCATACGAGAAAGACAGATATATGGTCTATCTCTATGATCAACCTGAAACCACGGCGTTTTACGATTCACCGGAAAGAATGCTCGACTATATGGTCGGCGAAGATCGGCTGCGCGACGTCATCACCAAGGTGACGGTGCTGGATCGCACGATCTGATATAGTAGTTTTAACCGATTACCACAGATGATCCGACGAATTTCGGTAAGAAATTTGTCGGATTTTTCTTTTTTTGCGTCGGCGAACCGTCTTTTTTTTGATGTTTTTTTGGTTTTGAAACCGGACCGCGGGCGGACGATTTCGGCAGATGGCATTGACAGGGAGGGAAAAATCCTTTATTTTTTATACGTTGGACCAAGAACGGGTCATGCAGGCCAGCCCGCCGTGGCAGACGCCAGGAAACCGGGAGAAGACGGATACTATGACACAAAAAAAGCTGAGCATTCAAGAGATCGCCCATCTGGCGAACGTTTCCAAGACGACCGTTTCACGCGTGATCAACCACAAGCCGGACGTGAAACCGGAGACGCGGCAAATGATCGAGGATATCATCAACGCCAACCATTATTATCCCAACGCGCTCGCCCAGGCGTTCTCTCAACAGAAGAACCGGACGGTGGCGCTTGTGCTGTCGAATCACGAGGCGTATGTCCTGTCCAATCCTTACTATGCCGAGTTGATCCAGGGGATCATGCAGAAAGCCCGGGAGAGGAACTATCATTTGATCCTGTCCTACTTTTCCGAGGACGACTGCTTTGCCCTTGTGCGGCAGCACCAGTGCGACGGCGTGCTCGTGCTGACGCCGGACAGCACCCACAGGGAGAAATTAGAGGAATTGATCGAGATGAACATCCCCGTGGTATCGACGGCCCGCGTCCCGGGGATGACGGACCTCCATTACGTCGCGGTGGACGAATACAGCGCCGCGTGCAAGATCGTGGAGCACGTCCTTTTGCTGGGCCACCGCAAGGTCGGCGTGATCAACGGGCCGAAGCCGCTTTACAGCACCAGCGCGCGTATGAGAGGCTATCGGGCCGCCCTGAAAAAGCACGGGATCGCGTTCCGGCCGGAGATCGTCACCTATGGAGATACGACGCCGGAGAGCGGACGGGATAATATGAAGAAGCTGCTGGAGACCGACGGCGGGATCACGGCGGTCTTCGTGTGCAGCGATATGATGGCCATCGGCGCGAAAAAGGCCATCGAGGAGAGGGGCATGCGCGTCCCGGACGATATTTCGCTCATCAGCACGGACGCTACCGCGATCGGCGGGTGTCTGGACGCGCCGCTCACCACGATGAAACAGCCCACGATCCGACGCGGCGAGCTGGCGATGCAGATGCTGGTCGATCTCATCGAGGGGAGAGAGGTGCCGATGTCCACGATGCTGCCTATGGATATCGTGATACGCAAGACGACGGCCGCGCCCCATTCGGATCCGGAGGGACGGCGCAAATAACAAACAGCAAGGTACCGAGGGTGCCGCGGAACGAACCGCGGCACCCTTTTTTGCTTTTTAACGAGATAAAGGCGCCTTTGGAAGTCCTGATTGTGCAAAATACACAACACGGAGCGGAGCGGGGTGTGGAAAGTGCTGAAACTTTTTTTCGAAACGCGATTTTATTTGACAAGCGCTCAAAACAAGATTAGGATAACGAATGAAACCGGTACCGTAACCGGTTCCGAAATAAACGAGGTAAAATAGAAAGGAGCTAAAAGATGAATACGAAAAGAACCTTGTCTCTTTTGCTGGCTCTGATGCTGTTATTCAGTCTGGTCGCTTGCAGCAAAACCACCGGCGGCACGCAGACCGGTCAGAACGGCACGACCGGCCAGAACGGTTCCGAATCGAACGGCACGGGCAGCACCGGCGATACGCAGCCGGCCAGCGTTACCAACCTGAAATTCAATTTCGTCAAGAGCAGTTCCGACCCGGAATATGAGTGGTATGACAAGTATTTCAACGATATCGCTGAAGCTTCCGGCGGCACCATCACCTATGACCTCTATCCCTCGGAAGGTCTCGGCCCCTCTGCCGATATGCTTGAGGCCGCCTCGCAGGGGGAAGCGGTCGTGGTCGACTGCGACACCTCCTATCTGGCAAACTACGTCCCAGACTGGGGCGCGACGATGGCTCCGTATCTGATTCAGACGCCCGAGCAGATCGAGAAGCTCTGGAAGAGCGACGTCGGCCAGGAGCTTTGCGCGGCGCTCGAGGCCAAGGGCCTGCACCTTATCGACCTGCACTATTTCGGCACCCGCAACCTGATCTGCAACACCCGCGTGACGAGCCGCGACGAGATAGGGAAGGTCAAGATCCGCTGCGCCCCGACCGCCGGCTGGAACGAGGTCGTCCGCGTCCTGGGCGGCAACGCGGTGAACACGGCGTGGTCTGAGACGTATCAGGCGCTTTCGTCCGGCGTTGCCGACGGCGCGGAATCCCCGTACGCGCTGCTGTACTCCGCAAAGCTCTATGAGCCGTGCAAGTTCATCATCAAGACGGAGCACCTGGTCGCCGCTACGGCAATCGTCATGAGCCAGACCGTGTATGAGAACCTGCCGGAGCAGGCGCGCAAGGCGATCGACGAGGTCGGCGGCGCGTATCCGGAGAAGGCGATCGCGCTGGCCAAGGGCGTCGAGCAGGAATACATCGACAAGCTGACCGCGGAGGGCGTCGAGATCGTCGAGATCGACAAGACCGACTTCATCGCGGCGGCGCAGGATACGCCCAAGTACTTCCCCGAGTGGACGGAAGGTATGTACGAGCGCATTCAGGCTGCGCTCTCCTGAAAAGATCACAAGGCGTTTCGGCCTTCCTTGTGGAAATAAGGTCTGCCATATCCCCCGGTGCCCCCGGGGGATATGGTGAAAATGGGAGAAAGGAGCCTTTATGAAGTTCAAGAAGACTCTCTTGAAGATCGAAAGTATCATCAGCGGTACGGCCTTTTCCGTCCTGATCATCGTCACCACCATGAACGTGTTCTACCGTATCTTTTTCCGCAAGACGTTCCCGTGGGCGGAAGAGGTCTCCTATCTTTTCTTCAACTGGGCGGTGTTCTTCGGGGCATGTATCCTGTACAGCCAGCAGGGGCTGATAGCGATCGACGCGCTGGTGAACCGGCTGCCTAAAAAAGCGAGACGCGTCGTGCGGGCGCTGACCTTCGTCATGATCTTCATCCTGTGCGTCGGGCTGATCGTATGGGGCGTGCGCTTTTCCATCAACGCCTGGATGAGACCCACCGCGATCCTGCATATCCCGTATTTCTTTTTTGACATTTCGATCCCCCTGGCTGCCACGATCATGGCGGGCTACTCCGTCGATTTCTTCCTGCGCTGCATCCGCGGCGAGGAGATCGAGGAAGTGGCGCTCCAAGACCGGGCATAGGAGGTGCATAGATGGATTTTTGGACATTCTTCCCCATCATCCTGATGTTCATTTTCTTCTTCCTGAAGATACCCGTTGCATTCTCCATGCTGATGGCTTCAGCCGCGTATTTCCTCTTCAGTCCCAATTCGATGGACATTACGATGATGCTTCAGAAGATGGTCGCCGCAAACTCTTCTTTTACATATCTGGCGATCCCGTTTTTTACGTGCGCGGGCGTGGTGTTCAACTACTCCGGTATCTCGCGCCGCCTGATGGATCTTGCGGAATGTATCGTCGGGCATATGGCGGGAGGATTGGCGCAGGTCAACATCGTGCTTTCCGCGCTGATGGGCGGCCTGTCCGGCTCGGCCAACGCGGACGCGGCGCTGGAGACAAAGCTGCTGGTGCCGCAGATGGAGCGTCTCGGATACGGCAGGGCGTTCTCCTGCGTCGTCACGGCGGCGTCTTCCTGTATCACGCCCATCATACCGCCGGGGATCATCCTGATCCTGTACGCGAGCGCGTCGGACGTCTCCATCGGCAAGATGTTTACCGCCGGGTATATCCCCGGCCTTATCATGATGACCGGACTGATGATCCTGACCCGCTTCGTCGCGCACAGGCGCGGCTATAAGCCAAGCCGCGAAAGGCGCGCCCCCGTGAAGGAGTTCGGCAAGACGCTTTGGGGGTCCATCCCCGCGCTGTTCGTCCCGTTCGGGCTGGTCATGGGCCTGCGGCTCGGCCAGTTCACACCCACCGAGGCGGGCGCGATGTGTATCGTATACGCGCTGATCGTCGGTTTCTTCGTCTATCGGGAGCTCAAGGTCTCGGACATCATCCCGATCATCAAGGAGTCCGTGACCTCCACGGCCGGCGTCATGTTCATCCTGGCGGGCGCGCAGGCGTTCTCGTCTTATCTGACCTGGGAGCGGCTGCCCAACATCATTTCCGAATTCATGATCAGCAGCATCAACTCGCCGCTGCTCTTCCTGCTCATCACGAACGTGCTGCTGCTCGCCGTGGGCTGCTTCTTCGACGGCGGGGCGGCGATGATCCTGCTGGCGCCCCTGCTCGTCCCCGCGGCGAAGAACCTGGGCATCGACCTGATCCACTTCGGTATCGTGCTGTGCATCAACCTGACGATCGCCGGCTTCACGCCGCCCTTCGGCTCGCAGATGTTCGTGACCACGTCCATCGCGGGGGTCAAGATAGAGGATTATACCAGAGAAGCGCTGACCTATATCGCGTGTATGTTCATCGTGCTGATGATCGTCACGTATATCCCGGACACGGTGCTGATCCTGCCGAGGCTGCTCGGCATGAAGTGAGGTGGGCAAGTGAGGCTCTCTGTTTCGACTTTTTACCTGCCGTTCGACAACATCCGCGCGGAGATCGCATCGCTCGATCAGGCGGGCGTGGATCAGTTCCACGTGGATTTCATGGACGGCAATTTCGTGGAAAACCTCGGCATGGGCATACAGGGCCTTGACGCCGTGCGCCGCTGCACGGACAAGACCGTAGACGTCCACATGATGGTGCGAGCGCCCGAGCGGTTTGTCGGGCTGATGGCAGACCACGGCGCGGATATCATCTATATCCATCCGGAGGCCTGCGGCCAGCCGGCGGCGGCGCTGCAGCGGATCCGGGACGCGGGCTGCGCCTGCGGCCTTGCGATCAGCCCCAGCGTGCCCGTGCCTGCGGTGGAGGAGCTGCTCCCCCTGGCGGAGCATGTGCTGGTGCTGTCCGTGAACCCGGGCTTCGCCAACCAGTCGTATCTCCCCGGGGTCGAGCAAAAAGCCGTCCGGCTCGCCGCGCTCGGCCGCGAACGGGGGTTTTGCGTCATGGTCGACGGCGCTGTCGATCTGGCGGCGGTCCGGCGGCTTTATCCGCAGGGGATCGACGCCTATGTGCTGGGCAACAGGATCCTCCTGGAGCGCGATAAGAGCGAGTATGCCGACGCCGTGTGCGCGATCCGCGCGATCGGAGAAGAGACGGGAGGCGCAGGCGCATGAAAGCGATCGTTGTGGAGGCGCCCGGCCGGTACCGGCTGAAAGACGTGCCGCCGCCGGCGATCACGAGACCGGACGAGGTGCTGATCGAGGTCATGGCGGCAGGCATTTGCGGCTCGGATATCAGCCTGCTCGGCGGCGGGAACCCGGCGGCCACCTATCCGCGTATCCCGGGCCATGAGATGACCGGCCGTATCATCGGGACCGGCAGCGGCGTGACGAGAGTCAAGGCCGGCGACCGGGTGATCGTGGAGCCCATACGCTTCTGCGGGCGGTGCCACGCCTGTCGGCGCGGACGGGTCAACGCCTGCCGCTTTCTGACGGTCGTGAGCGTCCATGTGGACGGGGGCTTCGCCGAATATTTCGTCTGCCCCGAGACGGAGGTGCACCGGCTGCCGGACTTTATCTCCTATGAGCTGGCCACCGCCATAGAACCCTGCACGATCGGGGCGCAGGCCTGCGCGCGCGGAGACGTGCGCGAGGGCGACACCGTCCTGATCCACGGCGCCGGACCGATCGGTATCGCGATCCTGGATACGGCGAAGCGTATCGGGGCGCGCGTGATCGTTTCGGAGCCGAGCGCGCCGCGGCGGGACGCGGCGGGACGCTTCGGCGCGGACCATCTGATCGATCCCGGGGCGGAGGACGTGTCGCGCCGGGTGCTGGCGCTCACGGAAGGCGTCGGCCCCAACACGATCTTCGACGCCGCCGGCATACCGGCGCTGCTGGAGCCGTCGCTGGAGCTGCTGGCTACGGCCGGCACGATGGTGCCGATGTCGTTCGATCCGCGCCTGACCCAGCTGTCGACCCAGCCGCTCAACATGAAAGAACTGACTATCTGCGGCACGCGCCACCAGAGCGGGATGTTCCCGAAAGTCATCGCGGAGCTTCCCGGGCGCATGGACATGCTCCGGCAGTATGTGACGCACACCTTCCCGCTCGAACAGTACGAGGAGGCGTTCCGGCTGTTCCGGGACAAGCAGTCGCAGGCGGTCAAGATCGTACTGACGATGAAGCACTGACAGGAGGATGATACAGCATGTCTATCGAAACGACGCTGAAAAAAATGTACAGTCTCGAGGGGAGGGTGATCCTCCTCACAGGCGCGTGCGGCGGGATATGCAGCGTGATGGCGCGTACGCTGGCCGGCGCGGGCGCGACGCTCGCGCTCGCCGACGTGTGCGGGGAGGCGTTGGAGGCGCTGCGCCCCACGCTGGAGGGCGAGGGCCATACGATACACAAGGTCGACCTCACCCGGACGGAGGATATCACCGGCTGCGTGGAGGAGGTCCTCAACGCGCACGGACGGATCGACGGGCTCATCAACGGCGCGGGGATCAGCAAGCGGCTCGGCATGCTGGACGCGGACGAGGCGCTCTATGAGCGTATCATGAGCGTCAATCTGAAGGCGGCGTTCCTGCTGTCGCAGGAGGTCGTGCGCAGGAGCATGCGCCATACGGGCGGCAAGATCCTGAACATCGCTTCTTACAATTCCACGAGCTATTGCGGAGGCAGTTCCATATACGCGGTCAGCAAGAGCGGTCTGCTCGGGCTGACGCGGGCAATGGCGGTGGAATGGGGGAAGTTCCATATCCAGGCGAACGCCATCGCGCCCGGCTTCATCCGGACGCCGCTGACCAAAGAGCTGGAGGACGATCCCATCCGCCACGGCCGTATCGTCGAGATGACCTGCTGCCGGCGCATGGCGGAGCCGGAGGAGCTGATGGGCATGACGGTGCTGCTCATGTCCCCGGCGTCCAGCTATATGACGGGCCATGTCTACAACGTTGACGGCGGCGCGCTGATCGGCGGGAGCCCGTGGCCGTTCCCGACGGGCTATTGACCGCCGCGAAGACCAATCATCACGCCAAGCTTTGGCGATGTATCTTACAGGAGGTAACTATGAACGCTCCACTCAGCGGGATCCGTGTAATCGATCTGGGAAGATTCGTTTCTGCGCCTTTCTGCGGCATGCTGCTCGGCGATATGGGCGCTGAAGTCATCAAGGTCGAGCGTCCGGGCAAGGGAGAGGACGGCCGTGCGCTCGGTCCGTTCATGAACGGGGAGTCCCTGTATGTGCCGGTGTTCAACCGGAACAAGAAGGGCGTCACGATCCAGACCCGCTCCCCCGAGGGCATCAAGCTTTTGAAGGATCTGATCAGGAACGCCGACGTGGTGATCGAGAACTATCGCCCCGGCACCATCAAGAAGATGGGGATCAGCTACGAGGAACTGCGGGAGATCAACCCGCGCATCATCCTGGCCTCCATCTCCGGCTACGGCCAGACGGGCCCCGACGCGCTCAAGCCGGCGTTCGATCCCGTGGCCCAGGCCGTGGGCGGCCTGTACTCCATCACCGGCACCAAGGACTCGGGCCCCCTCGCGGCGGGCACGGTCATCTCGGACCTTACGACCGGCATTTACACCGCCTACGCTATCCTGGCGGCGATCCTCCAGAGGGAGAAGACGGGGAAGGGCCAGTACATCGATATCGCCATGGTGGACTGCATGGTCTCCATGCTGCACACCTACGTCGCGGACTATGCCGCCAACGGCGTTGTCCCCGAGCGGCACGGCAACCGCGACCCGATCTCCGCGCCGGCGGACTGCTACCGCGCGAAGGACGGGTACGTCGTCATGCATGCGGGCGAGGACAAGACTTACGAAAAGCTCAAAAAAGTCGTGGGCGACAAGCGGATGGACGACCCGAAGTTCGACACGCACCAGGGCCGCGTGGACCACCAGGAGGAAGTGGAGGGTTATCTGCACGAGTGGTTCGAGCATAAGACGGCCGAGGAGGCCGAAAGGGAGCTCGTGGACGGCGGCGTCATCGCGGCGATCGTCCACGATATGCCGCGGATATTCGCCTCCGAGCAGATCCGCGCGCGGGGCACGCTGGTCGATCTGGAGGTCCCGAACGCCGGGACCTGCACCTTCCAGGGCAGTCCGCTGAAACTGTCCGCGGCGCCCGTCGTTTACCGCCGCGCGCCGATGATCGGAGAGCACAACGACGAGGTGCTCGCCGGGCTTCTCGGCAAGAGCGCGGAGGAGATCGCCGCTTTCCGCGAAAAGGGCGTTATTTAAGGAGGATGGGGCACATGGATTTTGTGACGCTGGAAGTCAAGGAGCACGTGGGGATCGTGACCTTTTCACGGCCGCCGATCAACGCGGTCAATCTGCAGAGCAACGAGGAGCTGACGGAGGTCTTCCGCGCGATCGATGAGTGTGACGATATCTGGTGCGTTATCCTGCGCGCCGAGGGAAAAGGGTTCATGTCGGGCAGCGACGTGGACGATTTCGGCGTGTTCGACGACGCGGCGCTCAGCGCGTATGAGGACGCGGACGTGCGGAGCATCCTCGCGGTCTATGAATGCCGCGTGCCGGTGATCTGCCAGACGCAGGGCTACGTGATGGGCCACGGCACGACGCTCGCGGCGGCGGCCGATCTGATCGTCGCCGCAGACGACACGTATTTCAGCCTGCCGGAGGTCACGATCTGCGTGGTGGGCGGTACGGACGCGATCCGCCAGCTGGTGCCGGAGAAGTTTTTGCGCTATATGGCGTTCACGGGCAAGAAGATCGGCGTGCAGGAGATCGCAAAGTACGGCAATATCCTGAAGGTCGTCCCGCGCGAGGAGGCGCTGGAGGCCGCGATGGAGACGGCGCGGGAGATCACCGCGAACTACACGAAGGCCGTCCAGTGCGTCAAGGCCGCCATCCAGGAGCTGACTGACCACGACAAGGCGCGGGACTTCTACGTGGACTGCGTCTACACCCATCAGCTGCTGAAAGACCCCAAACGCGAGGACGTGCTCCGCGAGCATTACGAAAAGCTTGAGCGCAAGAGGCAGGCCAGGCTGGCCGCCAGACAGCAGGAGGGATAACGCTATGAAATATGTCAGCATGAAGGTCGAGGATCATATCGCGATCGTCACGTTCCAGCGCGCGCCGATCAACGCCGTGGACATGGAGGCGAACCGGGAGATCGCGGAGACCTTTGAGGGTATCAACGAGCGGGACGACATCTGGTGCGTCATCTTCCGCGGCGAGGGCAAGGGCTTCATGTCCGGCAGCGACACGGGGGATTTCGACGCTTTCGACGACAAGGCGCTGGAGGTCTACGAGGACGCGGACATCCGCAGCGTCGTGGCCGTTGAAAACTGCCGCGTGCCGGTGATCTGCCAGATCCAGGGGTATGTGATGGGGCTGGGCACCTGCATGGCGGCGGCCGCCGATCTGATCGTCGCGTCCGAGGACGCCTATTTCGGGCAGCCGGAGGTCACGATCTGCGTGTGCGGCGGCACGGGCGCGCTGCGCCAGCTGACGTCTGAAAAGTTCATGCGCTACATGGCGCTGACGGGGAAAAAGATCGGCGTGCAGAAGATCGCGGAGTTCGGCAGTATCTACGCCATCGTCCCGCGCGAAAAAGCGCTGGAGGAGGCGATCGCGCTGGCGAAACAGATCACGGAGAACTATACGAGATCCGTCCAGTGCGTCAAGGCCGCCATCAAGGAGCTCGTGGGCCGGGACACGGCGGCGGAATACCGCATCGACTGCAAGCAGACGCACATCATGCTCAAGGATCCCCGGCGCGACGAGGTGCTGGCGGCGCACAACGAAATGCTCCGCAAAAAGCGCGAGGAGAAGGAAAAAGCCCGCCGGCAGCAGGGCGGCTGACCGCCGGACGGCGAGCATAGCGGCGTCCCTTTGAGCGGGCGCCGGAGAAGAACGTTTTTCAAACAAGCCAGTGAGCGGGAGGGGAAAAACATGAAAAAGCTGCTGCTTTCAGCGTGGAAAAAGGTCGAGCTGGTCGAGGCGCCGATCCCGGTGCCGGGACCGGGCGAGGCGGTCGTCCGTATCAAATACGCGGGCATATGCGGGTCGGATCTGCATGTTTTCGACGGCATGCACCCGACGGCGACCGTGCCGCTCGTCATGGGGCATGAGGCCTGCGGCGAGCTGTATGCCATCAACAGCGACCGGACCGACCTCAAGGTCGGCGACAAGGTGTGCGCGCATACGATCAAGCCCTGCCGCGCCTGCAAGGCGTGTACCTCGGGGCGGGAGAACCTGTGCTCATCCGTCAAGATCATGGGCACCAATTTCGACGGCGTGTTCACCCAGTATCTGCTGGTGGACGCCGACCGCGTGATCAGGTTCGACGACGGCGTGAGCGACAGGATCGCCGCGCTGGTGGAGCCGCTGACCGTCGCCGTGCATGATGTGCGCCGCTCCGGGCTCCGCCCGGGCGAGAACGTGCTGGTCGCCGGCGCGGGCCCGATCGGGATCATCATCGCCATCATGGCGCGCTTCAGCGGCGCGGCCCACGTCGTGCTGACGGAGATCGACCCCGCGCGCATTGCGCTTGCGCAGGAGACGTTCGGCTTCACCGTCGTCGATCCCACGGGGCCCGATCTCGAGAAGGTCTGCGCGGCGGCCACCGGCGGCGAGGGCTTTGACCGTATTTTTGAAATCACCGCCGTTCGCTCCAGCTTCGATACCTGCGTCAGCCAGCTGAAGGTCGGCGGCGTTCTGGTCCAGGTGGGCATGCCCCCCAAGGGGACGAGCTTTGCATTGAACACGGATAAGATCATTTATAGTGAGTGCGAGGTGCGCGGCGTCCGTCATCACACGATGAACGATATGCAGGCGGCGGCGGAGCTCATCAACGCCGGAGTGCTCAACGAGCAGCTGGCGAAGATGGTCTCTGTGATCTATCCGATGGAGCAGAGCAGGGAGGCGCTGGAACGTGCGCGTTCCGACAAAGCCTCCCTGCGCGTTTTGATCGATTTTTCCTGACACCAGGAAGCGATATCGTTTGACACACAGACGCGGGCGCTTTCCGGCGCGGCCGTCATGACCGCGCGGACGCTTCGCGGGGAACAGGCATTTTTACGATGAGGAGGAAAATCATCATGGCAAAAGTGAGAGTCGGCGTAGCAGGGTACGGCACCATCGGCCAGCGTCTGGCGGACGGCGTCGCGATGCAGGATGACATGGAGCTGGTCGGTATCGCCGACCTTGCCCCTACGCTTTCGATCCGCGCGCTGCGGGAAAACGACATGATCGGCGCCAACGGCGTCAGGTATGACCTGTATCTCGTGGACGGCGCGGACAGGGAGGCGTTCAGCGCGCTGGATATCCCCGTGGCAGGCAGTTTCGAGGACCTTTGCAGGAGCGTGGACATCATGCTCGATTCCTCGCCAGGCGGCGTCGGCGCCAAGAACAAGGTACTCTATGAGAAGTACGGCGTCAGGGCCATTTTCCAGGGCGGCGAGAAGAACGACGTCGCGGACGTGTTCTTCCACGGCTACGCCAATTACGAAAAGGGCCTGGGGCAGCGCTTCCTCAAGCTCACGAGCTGCAACACCACGGGGCTGATCCGCTCGGTGGACGCGCTGGACCGCGCTTTCGGCATCGAGAAGGTCGCCATCACGATCGTGCGCCGCGTGGCGGATCCCGGCGATTACCACCGGGGCCTGACCAACGCGCTTCAGCTCGACAAGGCCCCGAGCCACCAGGCCGTCGACCTGATGACCATCATGCCGCATATCAACGCCACCGGTATCCTGGTCCATACGCCCGTGACGCACGGCCACATCATCACGGTGCTGGCGACGGCGAAGGACGGGAAGAAGCTCGCGAAGGAGCAGGTGCTCGAAGTGTTCCGTAGTCATCCCCGCATCCGCACGGTCACGATCGACGAGGGCTTCCGCGGCAACGCGAGCCTGTTCAAATACGCGCGCGATCTCGGCAACCGGCGCGGCGATATGTATGAGATCGCCCTGTGGGAGGACAGTATCGTCGAGAGCGGCAACGACATCATGTACGCGATCAACATCCCGCAGGAGAGCGTGACCATCCCCGAGACCATCGACGCCGTCCGCGCGGCGCTCACCATGCAGCGCACCCGCGAGGAGGGCACGGCCGCGACCAACAGGAATCTCAAGATCGGCAGATGGAAGCGGTGAGAGGGGGCGCGCGTCATGCGTTTCGGTATCAGGACGCTCGATGAAGTCCGGGTCAGGGGCAGGACCGTGCTCTGCCGGGTGGACATCAATCAGCCCGTCGACCGCGAGACGGGCACGCTGAAAAGCGTGAACCGTATCGCCGCCTGCGTGCCCACGATCAGGGAACTCAGCGACAAGGGCGCGAAGGTGGTCCTGATGGCCCATCAGGGCAGCGACATCGAGTACAAAAATTATTACACGACAAAGCCCCACGCCGCCGTTCTCAGCGAGTTTTTGGGGAGAAAGGTCAAGTGGATCGACGACGTCTGCGGCCCAGCCGCGCGCGAGGCGATCAAGGCTCTCAAAGACGGGGAAGTGCTGTTGCTGGACAACGTCCGTTTCGTGGCGGAGGAGCAGACGCTCTTTGAAAAGAAGCTGCGCTTGAGCCACGAAGAGCAGGCCAGGACCCTGCTGGTCGAGAAGCTGGCGCCGCTGGGCGACCTCTACGTCTGCGACGCTTTTGCCGCGGCGCACCGCGACCAGCCCAGTCTCTGCGGCTTTGAGCAGGTGCTGCCCTCGGCGATGGGACGGCTGTTCGAGAAAGAATACTGCACCGTCAGCGAGCTCATGGAGCGGCCCGCGCGGCCCTGCGTGTTCGTGCTGGGCGGCGCGAAGATCGCCGACGCGTTCCTGATGATGGACACCGTGCTCTCCCGCGGCGTGGCCGATCAGATCCTGACCGGCGGCCTCGTGGCGAACATTTTCCTGATCGCGCAGGGCCGGGACATCGGCAGGGGCAGCTGTGACTTCATCATGAAGAGCAATTACGGTGAGTTCTTCGAGAAGGCTAAGGAGCTGTACGCCCAGTACGGCGACAGGATCACGCTGCCCGTCGACCTCGCGTGGGTCGAGGACGGCGCGCGCCGGGAGGCCGACGTAGGCGCGATCCCGGCGCAGATCGGCGCGGTGGACATCGGCGCGAAGACCGCGCAGATGTACCGCGACGCGATCCTGGGCGCCAGGACCGTGTTCGTGAACGGCCCGATGGGCGTGTTCGAGCAGAGCGAAAGCGAGTACGGCACCAAGACGATCTGGCAGGCGCTGGCGGACACGGAGGGCAACACCGTCCTCGGCGGCGGCGACAGCATCACCGCGACGGAGAAGTACGGCCTTGTGGACAAGATGGGCTACATCTGCACCGGCGGCGGCGCGCTGATCCGCTTCCTGAGCGGCGAGGAGCTGCCGGTGGTGAAGGCGCTGCGCCACGGGGCGACCGTCCCTGAGAAAGGTGAATGATATGGAAGAAGCAAAAGTCAAGGCATTAAAGGCGTTTGCGATCAGGATCCGCCTGGCGGCGCTGGAGGCGATCCACGCGGTCGGCTCCGGCCACCTCGGCGGCGCGCTGAGCATGGCCGACGCGCTGGCCGTCCTCTACGGCGGGGAGATGAAGATCGACCCCGCGGACCCGGCGTGGCCGGAGCGGGACAAGCTGGTGGTCTCGAAGGGGCACTCGGGCCCCTCGCTTTACGGTACGCTGGCTCTCAAGGGGTATTTCCCCTATGAGGAGCTGAAGACCATGAACACCCCCGGCACCCGCCTGCCCAGCCACTGCGACAGGACGAAGACGCCGGGCGTGGATATGACGACAGGCTCGCTCGGGCAGGGGACCAGCCAGGCCGCGGGCCTTGCGCTCGGCGACAGGCTCAAGGACCGGAAAAACCGCGTGTTCCTCATCGTCGGCGACGGCGAGGCCGACGAGGGCCAGTGCTGGGAAGCGTTCGCCTTCGCGGCGGCGAAGAAGCTCGGGAACCTCGTCGTGCTGCTGGACTGGAACAAGAAGCAGCTGGACGGCCTGACAGACGACGTGCTGCCGATGGGCGACTTCGCGGCGAAGCTGAAAGCCTTCGGGTTTGACACGGTCAAGGTCGACGGCAACGACGTGGCGGCCCTTGCCGGCGCGCTGGAGCGCACCCGGAAGGGCGGCGACAAGCCTTACGCCATCGTCATGGATACGGTCAAGGGCGCGGGCATCCCGGAAGTCGCCGCTATGCCGATGAACCACTCCGTGACCGTGGACGACGGGCAGTTTGAGCGGTGGGTGGCCGGACTGAAAGCGGAGCTTGCCGCGCTGGAGGGCTGAAAAATGGCATATGACATCGTTTATAACGGAGAACTGGATCCGCGCCAATGCAAGAACGTTTTGGGCGAAACGATCCCCGCGATCGCGGAGGCGGATCCGGACGTGATCTATCTGGACGCGGACCTGATGAACTGTATCGGCACGGCGAAGTGGGCGAAGGATCACCCGGACCGCGCCGTCAACTGCGGCATTGCGGAAGCCAACATGGCCGGCGTTGCTGCAGGGCTCGCCGTCGCGGGCTTTAAGCCGATCATCCATACGTTCGGCCCGTTTGCCTCCCGCCGCTGTTTCGACCAGATCTTCCTGAGCGGCGGCTACGCGAAAAACCACATCACGGTCATCGGCACGGACCCCGGCGTCGCCGCCACGATGAACGGCGGCACGCACATGCCCTTTGAAGATACCGGCGTGTACCAGATGATCCCGGGCAGCACGGTCATCGACGTGACAGACCCGACCTGCCTCGTCAGCGCGCTGAAGCAGTGCGTGGACCGCGAAGGGATCTGCTACATCCGCGTGGGACGGAAACAGTACGCCCGCGTCTATGCCGACGGCAGCGAGCTGCCCATCGGCAAGGCGGTCGTGCTGCGCGAGGGCACGGACGTGGCGCTCTTCGCCGCCGGTCTTATGGTGGACGAGGCGATGAAGGCTGCCGACGCTCTCGCCCAAGAGGGGGTCAGCGCGGCGGTGCTGGATATGTTTTCGGTCAAGCCTCTGGACGTCGAGGCCGTGGAGACATGGGCGGCGAAGTGCGGCGCGGTCGTCGTGGCGGAAAACCACAACCGCTACGGCGGGCTGTATGCGTCCGTGGCCGAGGCGCTGGCGGAGCGCTGTCCCGTCCCCGCGGCGTGCGTCGCGGTGGAGGATGAGTACGGCGAGGTGGGCCCGCAGGGCTATCTGCAGGAGCGCTTCGGGCTGACCATGGAACACGTGGTCAGGCAAGCCAAAGCCGTGCTTGCGCGCAAAGGCTGAACCGATGGAACTGACATTCGGGTTCGGCGCCGGGAGCCAGACCGTGGAGGTGCCGGAGGATAATCTGCTGGGCGTCCTGCACGCCGGCGAAGTCGCGCCCGGTCTGACGGGCGAGGAGGAGGTGCGCCGCGCGCTGGCGGAGCCCATCGGCTCCCCGCGGCTGCGGGACATCGTGAAGCCGGGGGAAAAGATCGCGGTCATCACCAGCGACGTGACCCGCCCCATGCCCACCTGGCAGGTCATGCCCGCGCTGCTGGACGAGCTGTACGCCGCCGGAGCGAAGCGGGAGGATATCGTCCTCGTTTTCGGGCTCGGTATCCACCGGGCGCAGACGGAGGAGGAGAAGCGCCGCCTGGCAGGGGAGCGCGCCTACACGGAGATCCGGTGCGTGGACAGCGACCCGACGGACTGCGTCCATTTCGGCGTCACCGCCGCCGGCACGCCGATCGATATCGACCGCGTTGTGGCGGAGGCCGATCGCCGTATCTGTCTCGGCAACATCGAATACCACTATTTCGCCGGCTATTCCGGCGGCTATAAGGCCATCATGCCCGGCGTTTCGACCCGGGACGCGATCCAGAACAACCACGCCATGATGATCCGGGACGAGGCCTGCGCGGGGAAGCTGGCAGGGAACCCCGTCCGCGCGGACATCGAGGAGGCGGGGGGGCTCGTCGGCGTCGATTTTATCGTCAACGTCGTGCTCGGCGAGCACAAGGAGATCCTCCGCGCCGTGGCCGGCGACGTTATCAAGGCGCACCGGGAGGGCTGCGCGTTTCTGGATACGCTCTATCTCAAAGAGCTGCCGGAGGCCGCCGACATCGTGCTGGTGAGCCAGGGAGGCGCGCCGAAGGATCTGAATCTGTATCAGACGCAAAAAGCGCTGGACAACGCCCGTCACGCGGTCAAGCAGGGCGGCGTGATCGTGCTGATCGGCTCGTGCCGAGAGGGGCTCGGCGAGAGCGTTTTCGAAGAGTGGATGACCGCGTCGCCGTCGCCGGAGGCCATGATCGAGCGGATCGGCCGCGATTTCCAGCTCGGCGGGCACAAGGCGGCCGCGATCGCGATGACGCTGCAGAAGGCGGACGTTTATCTGGTGAGCGAGATGGCGGACGACTTCGTCCGCTCCATCTTCCTGACGCCGCAGCCGGATGCGCAGACCGCGCTGGACCGGGCGTTTGAGAAGTTAGGGACGGACGCAACGGTCCTGGCCATGCCCTACGGCGGATCGACTCTGCCGAGGATCAAAACTGATCAAAGGAGAAGCTTCTGATGGATTACGCAAAAGAATCGTTAAGGCTGCACGGCGCGTGGAAGGGCAAGATCGAGGTCGTTTCCACCGTCAAGACCGATACGAAGGACGATCTTTCCCTCGCCTACACGCCCGGCGTGGCGCAGCCGTGTCTCGCGATCCAAAAGGACATCGCCAAAAGCTACGAGCTGACGCGCCGGCACAATCTCTGCGCCGTCATCACGGACGGCAGCGCGGTGCTGGGTCTCGGCGATATAGGGCCGGAGGCGGGCATGCCGGTCATGGAGGGCAAGTGCGTGCTCTTCAAGAACTTCGGCGGCGTGGACGCGTTCCCGCTCTGCGTCAGGACGAAGGACGTGGACGCGTTCGTTGAGACCGTCTACAACATCTCCGGCAGCTTCGGCGGCATCAATCTCGAGGACATCGCCGCGCCGCGCTGCTTCGAGATCGAGCGCAAGCTCAAGGAAAGGTGCGACATCCCCATCTTCCACGACGACCAGCACGGCACCGCCATCATCACGCTGGCGGGGCTCCTCAACGCGCTCAAGGTCGTGGGCAAGCGCAGGGAGGACGTCAGAGTCGTGACCTCCGGCGCGGGCGCGGCGGCCGTTTCCATCGTGAAGCTGCTGCTCTCGGCGGGGTTCACCGATATCGTCATGACCGACCGCAAAGGCGCGATCTATGAGGGCCGCGAGGGGCTCAACTGGATCAAGGAGGAGATGGCCGGAGTCACGAACCGGAACGGGGAAAAGGGTCCTCTCGCCGACGTTATCCGCGGCGCGGACGTGTTCATCGGCGTCTCCGCCCCCGGCACGCTGACCACGGAGATGGTGAAGACCATGGAGCGCGACGCGATCGTCTTCGCCTGCGCGAACCCGACGCCGGAGATCTTTCCCGACGAGGCGAAGGCGGGCGGCGCAAGGGTCGTCTCCACCGGGCGCAGCGACTTCCCGAACCAGATCAACAACGTCCTCGCTTTCCCCGGCGTGTTCCGCGGCGCGTTCGACGTGCGCGCGAGCGATATCAACGAGGAGATGAAGATGGCGGCGGCGCAGGCGCTCGCCGGACTGATCTCCGACGAGGAATTGAGCGAGGAGTATATCATCCCCCAGGCGTTCGACCCGCGGGTCGGCCCGACGGTGGCCAGGGCGGTCGCCGAGGCGGCGCGGAGGAGCGGCGTCGCAAGGATATGAGGGCGGCATGCGCTGCCGGGACTTCAAGGCGTGGTCGGTCCTGACCGCGCCTTTGTCATGCGGTCATCAGGCAAAACGAGGCGATCGATAAAGGAGGATCACGATGGAAATGACCATGCGATGGTACGGAAGGGAGCACGATACCGTCACGCTCGAGCAGATACGCCAGGTCTGCTACGTCAGGGGCGTCGTGACGTCGCTGATGGACAAGCTGCCCGGCGACTTGTGGACGCTGGGCGAGATTCTGGCGGTCAAGCGCGAGATCGAGGAGGCCGGACTGCGCCTTGCCGGTATCGAGAGCGTCAATGTGAGCGACGCGATCAAAGCGGGGGCGCCCGGGCGCGACAGGGACATCAGCGTCTATATCGAGACGCTGGAAAACCTGGGCAAGGCGGACATCCACCTGGTCTGCTACAATTTCATGCCGGTTTTCGACTGGACGCGCACGGATCTGGCCCGCCGGCGCGCGGACGGCTCCACGGTCATGGCGTACGAGCAGAGCAGGATCGACCGGATTGACCCGGAGCGCATGTTCGCTGCGCTCACAGGCGGCGCGAACGGCGCGGTCATGCCGGGCTGGGAGCCGGAGCGCATGGCGAAGGTCAGGGAGCTGTTCGCGCTGTACAGGGACGTGGATGAAGAGAGGCTTTTCGCCAATCTCATCTACTTTCTGGAGGCGATCATGCCCGTCTGCGATCGGTATGACATCGCTATGGCGGTCCATCCCGACGATCCGGCCTGGAGCGTATTCGGCCTGCCGCGCATCGTTTCCGGACAGGCGCAGTTCAAACGGCTGATCGAGACGGTGCCCGACCGGCACAACGGCGTGACGTTCTGCACGGGCTCTTACGGCACGGATCCGGCCAACGACCTCGTCGGCAGTGTCCATATGCTCAGGGGGCGGATCCACTTTGCCCATATCCGCAACCTTCGTTTCAACGACGGCGCGCGGGACTTTGAGGAGTGCGCCCATCTGAGCGGGGACGGCAGCCTCGATATGTACGCCGTTATGAAGGCGCTCCGCGACGTCGGCTTTGAAGGGCCGATCCGGCCCGACCACGGGCGCATGATCTGGGGAGAGGCGGCCATGCCCGGCTACGGGCTCTATGACCGCGCGCTGGGCGCGGCCTATCTTTGCGGCCTTTGGGAGGCGATCGGCAAGGGGAGCGCCGGCGCGGACGGGAGCGTGAGGGCATGAAGCTCGACGAACGGAGCCTGCAGGACCGCGGGGCGTGGGAAAGGATCGGCGTCCGGCTGCCGGCGTTTGACCGGAAGGCCATGCGCGAAGAAACGGCGGCGCGGCCGACCTGGGTGCATTTCGGGCCGGGCAACCTGTTCCGCGCGTTCCACGCAATGATCCAGCAGACGCTCATCGAACAGGGGCTGGCCCGGGGAGGGATCTATGCCGTCGCGACGGGCGGCCGCGAGACGATCGAGGCGAGTTACGCGCCCTATGACGATCTCAGCATCCTGGTGACGCGGCGGCCGGACGGGGAGTCTGTCAGGACCGTCGTCGCCGCGGTGACGGGCTGCCTGTGCGCCGACGCCGCGTATCCGGCGGACTATGAGCGGCTCATAGCGATCTTCAGGGCGCCGTCGCTCCAGCTCGCGACGTTCACGATCACCGAAAAGGGCTACGCCCTCACCGGCGGCGACGGCCGTTTTTTCCCGATGGCGGAACGGGATATCGCGGCGGGACCGCATAAGGGGAAGCACGCCATGAGCAAGCTCGCGTCGATGCTGCTCGAGCGGTTTCGCGCGGGGGGCGCGCCGCTGGCGGCGGTCAGCACAGACAACTGTTCCCGCAACGGGGAGAAGCTGCGTTCCGGCGTTATGACGCTGGCGGAGGCATGGAGGGAAAACGGCTTTGTCGAAAAGGCGTTCGTGGATTGGGTCGGGGATGAGCGGAACGTTTCGTTCCCGTGGACCATGATCGACAAGATCACGCCGCGCCCGGCGCAAAGCGTCGCGGACGAGCTGGCAAGGCTCGGTATCGAGGGGATGGACGTTCACACGACGCCGAGGGGCGGGCGCACGGCGGCGTTCGTCAACGCCGAGGAGCCGCAGTACCTTGTTATCGAGGACCGCTTCCCGAACGGACGCCCGCCGCTGGAGGCGGCGGGCGTTTCCATGACCGATCGCGAGACGGTCGAACGGGTGGAAAAAATGAAGGTATCGGCCTGTCTCAACCCGCTGCACACCGCGCTCGCCGTCTTCGGCTGTTTGCTCGGCTACGATTCGATCGCCGCGGAGATGCGGGACGCGGAGCTCAAACGGCTCGTGGAACGGATCGGCTATGACGAGGGGCTGCCGGTCGTCGCCGATCCCGGTATCATCCGTCCGGCCGACTTTCTCCATGAGGTGATCGAGCGGCGCTTTCCCGACCCGTTCGTGCCCGATACCCCGCAGCGGATCGCCGCCGATACCAGCCAGAAGATACCCGTCCGCTACGGCGAGACGATCAAAAGCTATGTGGCCCGCGGCGATCTTGACCCGGGGGAGCTGGTGTATATCCCGCTGGCGATAGCGGGCTGGCTCCGCTACCTGCTGGGGCTCGACGACGGGGGCAGGCCTTTCGTCTGCAGCGGCGACCCCCGGCTGGAGGAGCTGCAGGAGCGGCTTTCCGGCGTCGAGCTCGGCCGGCCGGACAGCCTGGGGAGCAGGCTGCGCCCGATCCTTGCCGACAAGGCGCTGTTCGGCGCGGATCTGACGGCGCTGGCTCTTGGCGGGAGGATCGAACGCATGGTGAAGGATATGCTGCGAGGCCCCGGCGCCGTGCGCGCGACGCTGAAGCGCTATCTGGACGATCGGGGCGAGGCGTTCCGACCCGGGAAGAGCGGCGGGGTTTGACATTTGGCGGGCGGGTGATTACAATACAAGCAAGAACGCGGGGAAAGGGGGCGGGGCCTGTGACCGACGTGAGGACCGCGGCGGCCGGCGAGGACGCGGCGCGGCAAAGCGCGGTGGACGATTACGTTGCGTATCTGCAACGGGAGGAAGGGCTCCGCGTGCCCTATCCGCTGGAAAAGGAACAGGAGCTCGCCCGCGCGGTCACCTACGGCGACAGGGACGCGGCGAGCACGCTGCTCAACCAGCTGCTCGGCCACATCTACAGCAACGCCGTAGACGAAGCGGAGATACGCGACAGGGTGGAGGAGCTGTTCGTGGTGCTCATCCGGGCGGCGGCCCGGGGCGGCGCGAACATCGACCGCGCCATGAACATGAGCCGCCGGTATCTGTGGGAGATGCGGGAGCTGCACACCCAGGAGGAGCTGACCGCGTGGCTGGCCGACAATCTGCAGGCCGTGACGGACCACGTGTTCCGGAGCGCGGACATGAAGCACGCCGGCGCGATCCAGAAGGCCATCGACTATATGAAGCGCGGGGCGACCCGCAAGCTGACGCTGGAAGAGGTGGCGGGCTATGTGGGCTACGCGCCCACCTATTTTTCCCGTATCTTCCGGGAGGATACGGGCATGACGTTCAAAGAGTTTTTGAGCGACATCCGTATCGAGAAGAGCAAGACGCTGCTGCTGGACACCGGCATGACCATCACGGAGATCAGCGCCCTGCTGGGCTTCAACGACCAGAGCTATTTCTGCAAGCTTTTCAAAAAGGCCGCCGGCGTGACGCCGGACCGGTACCGCAAGCGGTCCGACCGGACCGCTCCCGCGGGCGGGCCCCCGACGCGCTGACAGGCGCAGAGAACGACGTTTTTGGAGGAGGAGAGCATGACCGATTTTGCCGCCGCCGCCCGCGAGAGCGGCTTCGACACCGTGGCGCCGCTGGATCCGGCGACGCTGAAATTCCTGCCGGAGGTGCGGAGCATGTGCGCCGCCGGCCGCTGCCGCAGCTTTGACAAGAACTGGTCCTGCCCGCCGGCCTGCGGCCCGCTGGAGCTGTGGGAGGAGAAGAGCTCCCGTTACGACACGGGCCTCATCCTGCAGACCGTCGGCGAGCGGGAGGACTCCTACGACATCGAGGCCATGATGGAGGCGGCGGAACTGAACAAGCGGCGGGTGGACGTGCTGGCGGACAAGCTGTTGGCGGAGAAGGCGGACTTCCTGATGATGAGCGCGGGCACCTGCACCCGGTGCGAGAAGTGCGCCTATCCCAACGAGCCCTGCCGCTTTCCGGAGAAGCTGTTCCCCTCCATGGAGGCCTGCGGCCTGTTCGTGAGCCAGGTGTGCACGGACAACGGCGTGAAATACAACTACGGCGACGACAAGATCGCCTATACCTGCTGTATCCTGTTCCATAAGGAGGACGCGCGATGAACGATACGCCCATTTTGCTGGACGGCGCGCAGGGGACGCGCCTCTGGGCGCTGGCGGAGGAACGCGGCGTCGCCCGGGAGCCGGTGTGGACTTACAACGTGACGCAGCCGGCCATCGTGGCGCAGGTCTGCCGCGAGTATGCGGAAGCCGGGTCGGCGATCATCTGCGCCAACACCTTCGGCGCGAACCGGCTGGCGGTGGAGAAGGTCCCCGGCTTCACGGTGGAGCAGACGGTGGAGGCCGCCGTCGCCATCGCGAAGCAGACGCTGGCCGGCACGGACGTCCGGGTGGCGCTGGACATCGGGCCGCTGCCCGAGATGATGGACCCTTACGGCGATCTGGAGGAGGACGAGGCGGAGGCCATGTTCGACGAGATGGTCGGGGCCGGCGCCGCGGCCGGGGCGGACTGCGTCTTTTTCGAGACGTTCTTCGATGTGGAGATGATGCGCGTCGCCGTGCAGGCGGCGAAGCGGTATCCGCTGCCGGTGGTCTGCTCCATGAGCTTTGAGAAGTCCGGCCGCACGATGATGGGCAACAGCGTGGAGGACATCGTGGCGACGCTGGCGCCGCTGGGCGTCGACGGCGTCGGGATGAACTGCTCGCTGGGGCCGGAGATGGCGCTGCCCGTCATCCGGGAGTTCGCGGAAAAGACCGATCTGCCGCTCTTTTTCAAGCCCAACGCGGGCATGCCCGTACAGCGGGCGGACGGCACCGCGGGATACGACTGCACGCCGGAGCGCTTCGCGGCGGAGGTGGCGCCGGCGAGGCCGCTGGTGCATTGGCTGGGCGGCTGCTGCGGCACGGACGCTGAGTACATCCGGCTGCTGGCCGAAGGATAAAAAAGGGTAAAAAGAAGCTGTCCGGCGCGGGCCGGACAGCTTTTCGTTTGTTACCGGTACTGCCGCGGCGGCAGGCCGGTATATTTTTTGAACACCTTGGCGAAATAGCTCTGGTCAGCGAAGCCGCAGGCCATGGCGATCTGCGTCAGCGGGTAGTCCGTGCCTGCCAGAAGGCGCTTCGCTTCCTCCACCCGCTGACGGTTCAGATAGTCCAGGAACGTCTGGCCGGTCACCCGCTTGAAAAGACGGGAGAGGTACGGCTCGCTGACGCCGAGCTCCCGCGCCAGGTCCGCCAGCAGAAGCTTTTCCGACAGGTGGGCGTGGATATGCTCCGTCGCGCGGCGTATCAGCTTGCTGCTCTGCTCCGAGGAGAAGAAGAGGCTGTCCGTGTAGACGTCCAGGTTGTCGTGGATACGGTAGCTGATCTCGTTGATGCTGTAGGCGCTCATGATGTCGCGTATCAGCTTCTCCGTCAGCTCCAGGATCACGGCGGCGTCGGCTCCGCGCTCGATGGACGCCCGGGAGAGGAGGGAGCAGAGCTCGATGAGGCGGTATTTGACGGCCTCCGTGTCGTATTTCTCGAAGAGGACGAGGGCGGCCATGTATTCGTCGAAGGCGGCCCGGGCGCTCGCCACGTCGCCGGCCTTCGTCTCCGCCAGCAGCGTGCGCTCCCGGTCGAAGGGGTAGGCGTTCCAGGCCGCGCTCTCCAGCTGTTTGTAGCGGTGGATGGCCTCGCCGATCTTCGACTGGTGCAGCAGGCGCTCCCGGTTGGCCCGCTGCAGCTCCATGCTGCCGGAGACGAGGCTGCCGACGAGGTAATAGAGCAGGCGGCTGATCTGCACGGTCTGCTCCGGCGACAGCTCCGGGATGTCCTGCGCGGCCTTGTAAAGCTCCAGCACGGTGTCCGTGGGCATGCGGGAGGCCGTGGCCAGGTGCTTGATGAGGTCGTCGTCCGCGCCGTCCATGAGGAACGGGCCCAGCAGCACGTAGCCGAACACGCGCTCCCGGTTGGCCAGCGGGTAGACGATATGGTACACGCCGGCATGGCAGCAGAAGATATACGGCTCGCCCAGGTCGATGGCCTGGCGGCTGGCGTACAGGTGTTCCTCCGCACAGGTGCGGCTGTCCGCAAGGCACCCCTCCGACATCCGGCAGTAGGGGGAGAGCGGGCCGTAGGTCAGGAGCGGGACGCCCTTGTCGTCCAGCAGCTCCACCCGGAGCCCGATACAGGCGTGAAACGCGCCCAGCAGCCGGTTCAGGTCTTTTTTCGGATAGTAAAGATAAAGAGGGGATTCCACCGTCGCTTCGCCTCCGTGGGTCCGATTTTGGAGTAGTGCGTTTTTGCCGCGTTTTATGATAGCACAAAGTGCAAGAAAATACAATTTTGATCATCGATTTACAAGAAACAGGCAGCGGGCGCGGGTTACAATAGGGAAAAACAGGCGGCCCTATCGGGCGAAAGGAGACAGGCATGATCATCATCGGCGAAAAGATCAACGGCGCCATCCCCTCGGTGGCGAAGGCCATCGCGGCGCGCGACGCGGACTGGATACGCGATCTGGCCCGACGGCAGACGGAGAGCGGCGCGGACTTCCTCGACGTATGCTCCGCCGTGGCGGAGGGCGACGCGGAGACGCTGCGCTGGCTCATCGGGCTGGTGCAGGAGGTCAGCGACGCGCGTATCTGTATCGACAGCCCCAACCCCCACAGTATCGTGGAGGTCATCCCGTGCTGCCGCAAGCCGGGGCTCATCAACTCCGTTTCGATGGAGGGCGACAAGATCGAGACGGTGTTTCCGGCCATCGCGGACACCAAGTGGGAGGTCATCGCCCTGCTGTGCGACAACAGCCGTATCCCCGAGACGGCGGAGGAGCGTATCGCCATCTTTGAGAAGATCCTGGAAAAGGCGAACGCGTACGGTATCCCGCCGAAACGGCTCTACATCGATCCGCTGGTCTTTTCCATCGGCACGAAGCCGGAGGCGTTCACGGTGTTCGCCGAGGTGACACAGTACGTGCGTAAGGCCTGCCCCGGGATCCACATCACCAGCGGGCTCAGCAACGTGTCCTTCGGTATCCCCTCTCGCAAGACCATGAACATGGCGTTTCTGACGCTGGCCCGCTATCTGGGCATGGACAGCGCCATCATGGACCCCACCAACCGGGACATGCTGGGCGCCATGTACGCCACGGAGGTGCTGATGGGCGAGGATGAATACTGCATGGAGTATCTGGAGGCCTACAACGACGACAGGTTCGGCGTGCAGAAAAAAGCGTGAAACAGGAGGAGCGTGAGAACGCTATGAAAAACCATATCCTGGAGAAGCGGTACCACATCGAGATCATCCCGCCCAGGCACGACGCCGACGATCTGGAGAGCGATCTGGCGACGTTCGCCGAGAAATACCGGCGCGTCATGGACAGCGGCTACTGCGTCTGTCTGACGGACAACGCCATGGGACGGATGACGTTCCAGGGGCACGAGGTCATCACGGAGCTGGGGCTGCCGGTCGAGCCGGAGCAGGTGATGATCCATCTGAACACCTTCCACAGCAAGGAGCAGCTGGACGAGATCCTCACCGCGCTGCAGGCGCTCGGCGTCAAATACCTGCTGGTGGTCAGCGGCGACGGCGCCCCGAATATGATGCGCCTGACGCCGCGCGATCTCGGCAGCGAGGGGCTGAGCGTGACCAGCGTGGAGCTTTTGCGGTATATCAGGGCCAACTATCCCGGCTTCGTACCGGGCGTGGCCTTCAATCCCTATGAGCCGGCGGAGGCCGAGTTCGCGAAGATGGAGAGAAAAATGGCGGCGGGGGCGAGCTTTATCATCACCCAGCCGCTGCTGGGCCGAAACGAGATGTTCGAGCGGCTGCTGGCGAAGTATCCGGACGTGCCCGTCATCGCGGAGGCATGGATGTCCAAGCGGGCATACCTGCTGTCCGACGTGGTGGGGTACGAGATCCCCACGGACGCGGCCTACGACCCCGTTGCGACGCTGAAGGAGCTGGTGGCGCTTTATCCGCGGTGCGGCTTCTATTTGTCCATCCTCGGCTTCAAGACCCAGTACCCGCTGATCGGCGATATCTGGAAGTGAGCCGGAGGGAGGGACTATGAACATTCTCGTTTGCGTGAAGCAGGTGCCGGACACGACGGAGATCAGGATCGACCCGGAGAAGAACACGCTGATCCGGGACGGCGTGCCCAGTATCCTGAACCCCTTTGACGGCTATGCGCTGGAGGCGGCGGCGCGGCTGAAGGACAAGGATCCGGAGACGCGTATCGTCGTCGTCAGCATGGGGCCGCCCCAGGCGGAAAAGGCCTTACGCGCCTGTCTCGCCGCGGCGGCGGACAGGGCCTATCTGGTCAGCGGCCGCGCGTTCGGCGGGAGCGATACGCTGGCGACGAGCTATATCCTCGCCAGCGCCATCCGGACGCTGGAGGAGCGGGAGGGCCCCTTCGACGCCGTGTTCTGCGGCAAGCAGGCCATCGACGGCGACACCGCCCAGGTGGGGCCGGAGATCGCGGAGCAGCTGGGCCGGCCGCAGGTCACCTGCGCGCTGGAGGCTTTTGCGGAGGGCGGCGGGCTCAGGGTGCACAAGGAGGTGGAGGAGGGCGTCGAGGTCATCGACGTAGCGGCGCCGTGCCTCGTGACCTTTACGAAGCCCGCGTGGAACCTGCGCTACCCCACCATCCGGCGGAAGCTGGCCGCCGACAAGGCGGAGATACCCGTGCTGGGCGAGGACGCGTTCCCGGCCATCGACCGGACGCGGATCGGTCTCGCGGGCTCGCCCACCCAGGTGAAGCGGACCTTTGTACCGCCGCAGAAGACAGGCGGCGTGACGATACGGGAGGAGCAGGCGGCCGACGCCGCGAAAAAGCTGCTCGCCCTGCTGGACGGGCGGGGCGTCCTCGCCGGAGGGGGAGAGAGCCATGGAAGCTAAAACGCGGGATCTCTGGGTGTTCGTGGAGACGAACGTAGACGGGACGGCAAAGAACGTCGGTATCGAGCTTCTGACCCCCGGCCGCACGCTGGCGGACGGACAGGGCGGCAGGCTCTGCGCGGCGGTCATCGGCTACCGGGCGGAGGCGGCCGTGCAGGAGGCCGCGGCGCACGGCGCGGACGTCGTTTACACGGTGGACGGGCCGGAATACGAACATTACACCACGGACGCTTACGCCGCGGCGCTGACGCGGCTGGTGGAAAAATACGGGCCGACGAGCCTGCTCATCGGGGCGACGGCCAACGGCCGCGACCTGGGGCCGCGGGTATCGAGCCGGCTCGGCACGGGACTGACCGCGGACTGCACGGGGCTCGCCATCGACGAGGAGACCGGCCTTGTCCGCTGGACGCGCCCGGCCTTCGGCGGCAATCTGATGGCGATGATCCTGTGCCCCGACCACAGGCCCCAGATGGGCACGGTGCGCCCCGGCGTTTTCAAAAAGGGCCCCGCAAAGACGCCGCACGCGGAGATCGTCCGCGAGGATATCCGCGTGGCGCCGGAGGCGATACGCACCCGCGTCGTGGAGCTCATCCGGGAGCTGGACGCGGAGGGCGTCGATCTGGAGAGCGCGGACATCATCGTGTCCGGCGGGCGCGGCGTCGGCGGGCCGGAGGGCTTCGCCCCCGTCCGGGCGCTGGCGGAGGCGCTGGGCGGCGCGGTCGGCGCGTCCCGGGCGGCGGTGGACAGCGGCTGGATCGCCCACGCGCACCAGGTGGGGCAGACGGGCAAGACCGTCGGGCCGCGGCTGTACATCGCCTGCGGTATCTCCGGCGCCATCCAGCATCTGGCCGGCATGAGCGGCAGCGAGATCGTGGTGGCCGTCAACAAGGATCCGGAGGCGCCCATCTTCCGCGCGGCGGATTACGGCGTCGTGGGCGATCTGTTCGAGGTGCTGCCCGCGCTGACGGAGGAGGTCCGGCGGCTGAAACGCGAAAAACAGAGTGGGAAATCATAAGAAATTACCAAAAAAGATAAGAAATTACTTTACGGGGCCGGCTTTTCGGCGTATCCTGTTGCCAAAGACGATACGGCGCGCGGCGCCTGCATGATGAAGAAAGGAAGAATGAACATGGCTATTTTGGACGATATCGCGGCCGCGGTGGAGAGCGGGAAGGCGAAGCTCATCAAGGAACTGGTGCCCCAGGCCATCGAGGAGGGCTGCTCCGCGCAGGCGATCCTGAACGAGGGGCTGCTGCGCGGCATGAACGCCGTGGGCGACCGGTTCACCCGCAACGAGGCCTTCGTGCCGGAGGTGCTCGTGGCGGCGCGCGCCATGAACAAGGGCACGGAGCTCATCAAGCCCCTGCTGACGCAGGAGGGGAACGAGCCGCTGGGCAAGGTGTGTCTCGGCACGGTGCAGGGCGATCTGCACGATATCGGCAAGAACATCGTGCGGCTGATGGTCGAGAGCAAGAACATCGAGGTCATCGACCTGGGCGTCGACGTGGCGCCGGAGACCTTCGTCGAGACGGCCATCAACGAAAAGTGCGACATCGTGATGTGCTCCGCGCTTTTGACGACCACGATGCCGATGATCGGCAAGGTGGTGGAGGCCGTCAAGGAGGCGGGCATCCGCGACCAGGTGATCGTCATGGTGGGCGGCGCGCCCGTCACGCAGGAGTTCTGCGACGAGATCGGGGCGGATTATTACACGGAGGACGCCGCCGCCTGCGCCAACAAGGCGGAGGAGCTGCTGAAAGCCAAAAAGGCGCAGTAAGACGACGGGACGACATGGTTGCAAAGCCCCCGGCCGCGAGAAGGCCGGGGGCTTTTTTATGCGCCGCAGCGGCGGACGGCGCTTGCAATCGGCGGTAAATGAACGTATAATGGCTTCAAAAAGCGCAAGGAGGCACCGGCATGTTGAAGGCGGTCCTGTTCGATCTGGACGGTACGCTGCTGCCCATGGACCAGGACGAGTTCGTCAACGGATACTTCGGGCTGCTGTGCAAAAAGATGGAGCCCTGCGGCTATGAGCCGGAGAAGCTGGTCAAGACGATCTGGGGCGGGACGGCGGCCATGGTGAAAAACGACGGCTCCTGTCTCAACGAGGAGGCGTTCTGGCGCTTCTTCACGGGCGTTTACGGCGAGAAGGCGCGGCGGGACATGCCGCTGTTCGAGGAATTCTACGCCGTGGAGTTCAACGAGGCGAAGAAGTTCTGCGGCTTCGCGCCGCAGGCGGCGGAGACGGTGGCTCTGGTGCGGCGGCTGGGCTGCATGGCCGTTCTGGCCACGAACCCGCTTTTCCCGCGGGTCGGCACCGTGAACCGCATGGGCTGGGCCGGCCTTGCGCCGGAGGATTTCGCCTATTTCACCACCTATGAGAACAGCACGACCTGCAAGCCGAACCCGGCCTATTTCCGCGAGGTGCTGCGGCACATCGGGCTGGCGGCGGAGGAGTGTCTGATGGTGGGCAACGACGCCGGCGAGGATATGGTGGCGGAGACGCTGGGCATGCGGGTGTTTTTGCTGACCGACTGTCTCATCAACCGGGACGGGCGGGACGTGACGCGCTGGCCGCGGGGCGGTTTCGACCGGCTGGCGGCGTTCCTGCGGGAAGAGGCGCGAAGATAAAGGATGGGAGCCATGAAGGACGAGGTCTACCGACTGGCAAAACCGAAAAAGAAGGGCCTGCTGCAGCTCATCTTCAGCCGCTTTCTGCTGATCGTGGTGCTGATCCTGCTGCAGGTGGCGATCCTGTGGGGCCTGTACCAGGGGATCGTGGAGGCGGTGCCCTATCTGCGGGGGCTGCAGTACGCGTTCACGCTGGTGATGATCGTCTATCTCTTCAACAGCGGGATGGACTCCACGGCCAAGCTGACGTGGATGTTCATCATCGCGTTCCTGCCGCTGCCCGGGGCGGCGCTGCTGCTGTTCACCCAGACCGACGCCGGCCACCGCCAGGTCAAAGACCGCGTGGCGCGGCAGATAGCGGACACGAAAGACATCCTGCCCCAGGATGAGAGCGTGCGCCGCCGGCTGGAGCAGGACGGCTCCGGCACGGACGACCTCTGCACGTTTTTGAACAGGAGCGGCTGCTTCCCGGTGTTCGGCGGGACGGAGGCGACCTATCTTCCCACGGGGGAGGCCACGTTCGCCGCGCTGCTGGAGGAGCTGAAAAAGGCGGAGAAGTACATCTTCCTGGAATTCTTCATCATCGAGGAGGGCTACATGTGGGGCGAGGTGCTCCGCGTGCTGGAACAGAAGGTGCTGGAGGGCGTGGACGTACGCGTGCTGTACGACGGGATGTGCGAGGTGACCAAGCTGCCGGTGGGCTACCGCAAAAAGCTCATCGCCCGCGGTATCCGGACGAAGGCCTTCTCCGCGATACGTCCGCTGGTGTCCTCTCACTATAATTACCGCGACCATCGCAAGATCGCGGTCATCGACGGACGGGTGGCATTCAACGGCGGGGTGAACCTGGCGGACGAATACATCAACCGCGTGACGCTGTTCGGCCATTGGAAGGACGCGGCCGTCATGCTGAAGGGCGAGGCCGTCAAGAGTTTTACGCTGATGTTCCTGCAGACCTGGAACATGGACGAGCGCGAGCCGGTCTACGAGCCCTATCTGGCGGACGGAGAAAAGGCCGGGGACGCGGAGGGCTTCGTCATGCCCTACGCCGACTGCCCGCTCGACGATTACAAGGTGGGCGAAACGGTCTACATCGACATTTTGAACCGGGCCAACGATTACGTGCACATCATGACGCCGTACCTCATCCTGGACGGGGAGCTGGAGGCGGCCATCCGGTACGCGGCCCAGCGGGGCGTGGACGTGAAGATCATCCTGCCGGGCATACCGGACAAGAAGATGGCCTATGCGCTGGCCAAGTCCCACTACAGATCGCTCGTGAGCGCGGGGGTGGGGCTTTACGAGTACACGCCCGGGTTCCTCCACTCCAAGGTGTTCGTCAGCGACGGACGCAAGGCCGTGGTGGGGACCATCAACCTGGATTACCGCAGTCTGTACCACCATTTCGAGTGCGCCACGTATCTTTACAGGGCGCCCTGTATCGCGGACGTGGAGGCGGATTTTCAGGAGACGCTCGCCCGATGCCGGCGGGTGACGCCGGAGACCATCAAGGCGGAGAAGCCCTTTTACAAGGTGGCGGGGAGCCTGATGAAATTCGTCGCGCCGCTGATGTGAATGCTGTTGTTATAGTGACAAAAAAGTGACGAAAACCGCTTTGGTATGGTATGAAAATGGCGTTTTTTCGCTGAATTTGTTATAATTTCTGTTGCTTTCCGACGGGGCATGTGATACAATCATAATGGTATAAGTGATGAATAGTATGCCCGTAGACAGGAAGCAGAGTCGGGACGGCGATCGAAAGGGAGGGTCGTTATGCAGTTGAATCTTGAAACGGATTACGCCATCAGGTGTTTGCTCTATCTGGCCGGCCAGGAGAAGTTCACCAGTTCCGCGCAGGTGGGCAAGGCGATCGCGCTGACGCCCAACCATGCCCAGAAGATCCTGCACCGGCTGCGCAAGGCGGGCTTCGTTTCCGTGGCCCGCGGCAGCGAGGGCGGCTATACGCTGGCCCAGGCGCCGGACCGGGTGCACGTGCTGGACGTGATCGAAAAAATGGAGGGGACCATCGCCATCAACCGCTGTCTGGAGCCGGACGGATACTGCAGCATGAACGCGACGGAAAAGTGCCCCATGCACAAGTTTTATCTCCACATGCAGCAGCTGCTTCAGGACAAGTTCGGGAAGACGACGCTGCAGGACGTGATCGACCGGAAGTTCGACAACTGAAAAAGGATAGAAAGAGCCCGGACGCGCCTGCGTCCGGGCTCTTTTCTTATGAGGCCGCTGCGGCAGGGGCCGTATCCGCATGCGCCTCTTTGCGGGGACGCTGCGAAAAAGTGTTTTCAAATACGGAAGCGTGTGGTAAAATACCATAATACGACACTTACCGGGAGGCAGCACTATGATCGCAGCGAAAATGAAAAAGATGGTGGAGGGCGGCAGCGCCATCCGCGCCATGTTCGAAGAGGGGCTCCGCATGGCGGAGCGGTACGGGAAGGAGAACGTGTTCGACTTCTCGCTGGGCAACCCCAACTTTCCCGCGCCGGAGAAGGTGCGCGAGGCGGCGGTGTCGCTGCTGGAGAACACGCCCCCCGTCGAGCTGCACGGCTATATGCCGAACGCGGGCTATCCCGCCGTCCGCCAGGCGGTGGCCGACGAGCTGGACCGGCGGTTCGGCACGGCCTATGCCGCGGGGAACATCATCATGACCGTGGGCGCGGCCTGCGCGCTGAACATCATGCTGAAAACGCTGCTGGACCCGGGCGACGAGGTCGTCGTCTTTGCGCCTTACTTCCTGGAATACGGCAACTACGTGGCCAACTATGACGGCGTGCTGAAGATCGTGCCGGCCGACCCGGCGGGCGGCTTCCAGCTGTCGGCGGAGGCGCTGGAGCGCGCGGTCACCGAAAGGACGAAGGCCGTCATCATCAACAACCCCAACAACCCCACGGGCGTCATCTATTCGGAGACGACGCTGCGGGCGGTGGCGGCGGTGCTGGAGAAGAAGCAGGAAGCTTACGGCCGCCCGATCTATATCATCTCCGACGAGCCCTATCGGGAGCTCGCCTACGACGGGGCGGAGGTGCCCTTTATCCCGACGCTCTACAAAAACACGATCGTCTGCTACTCCTGGTCCAAATCCCTGTCGCTGCCGGGCGAGCGTATCGGCTACGCCGCCATCTCGCCGGAGGCGGAGGACGCGGGGCTCATCTTCGACGCCGCGGTCGTGGCGAACAGGATCCTCGGCTTCGTGAACGCGCCGTCGCTTTTCCAGCGCGTGGCGGCGGAGTGCCTGCAGGAGAAAGCGGACGTGTCCGGCTACGACGGGAACCGGCGGCTGCTGTACGACGGGCTGACGAAATGCGGCTTTACGTGCGTCTATCCGCAGGGCGCTTTCTACATGTGGGTCAAGACGCCGATCGACGAAAAGCAGTTCGTCGAGACGGCGAAACGGTTCAACATCCTGCTGGTGGGGGGCAAGTCCTTCGCCTGCGAGGGGTACGTGCGCCTCGCCTACTGCGTGTCGCCGGACATGATCCGGCGGAGCATGCCGGCGTTTGAAAAGCTCGCCGCGGCCTGCGGTCTGCGGTGAAAGGCGGCACATCGAAACACGGGAGAGTGCGTGAATGGCTATCGACATGCAGCTCATCATCAATATCGGCATAGCGCTGGCGGCGGCCTTTTTCCTCACGTTCGCGGCCACGCCGCTGGTGCGCGCCATCGCGCCCAAAGTGGGCGCCATGGACGTGCCGCGGGACGCCAGGCGCGTGCATGACCACCCCATCCCGCGGCTGGGAGGGCTGGCCATCTTCTTCGGCTTCCTCCTGAGCGTGGTGCTGTTCGCCGATGTGGACATGCCCGTGCAGGGCATGCTGCTGGGCGCGCTGGTCATCGTCTCCGTGGGCGCGGTGGACGACATCATCCCGCTGCCGGCGTGGCTGAAGCTCATCGTGCAGATCATCGCCGCCTGTATCGCCGTGGCCTACGGCGTGCGGATCAACATCATCTCCAACCCGAACCTTTTCAGCGGGCGGGAATTCCTGCCGCTGGGCGTGCTGTCCGTGCCCATCACGGTGGCTTGGATCGTGGTCATCACCAACTCGGTGAATCTGATCGACGGACTGGACGGGCTCGCCTGCGGCGTGTCCGCCATCGCCTCCACGACGATGCTGGTCATCGCCGTGGTGCTGGGGCAGGGGAACGTGGGCATCATCCTGGGCGCCCTGGTGGGGGCGTGCCTGGGCTTCATCCCCTACAACCTCAACCCCGCCAAGATCTTCATGGGCGACACGGGGGCGCTGCTGCTGGGGTATATCCTGGCGACGCTCTCCGTGACGGGCCTTTTCAAATTCTACGCCATCATCTCCTTCGCGGTGCCGCTGCTGGCGCTGGGGCTGCCCATCTTCGACACGGTGTTCGCCATCATCCGGAGGCTTTTGAAGGGGCAGAACCCCATGCAGGCCGACCGGGGCCATTTCCATCACCGGCTCATCGACATGGGGCTCAGCCAGAAGCAGGCGGTGGCGGTGCTGTACGCCATCAGCGCCGTGCTCGGCCTCGCGGCGGTGCTGATCACCACCAGCGGCGAGATGAAGGCCATCGTGCTTGTCCTGTCGTTTTTCGTCACGGTGACGGTGGGCGTGGCCATCATGCGCGGCGCGGCCCAGCATAACGGCCGGGACGCGGCGCAGGAGACGCAGCAGGAAGAGAAGAAAGAAGCGGAAGAGCCGGCGTCCGAAGAGGGGGACGACGGCCCTACCGCTTGAATACGGAGAAGCCAAGGACGACGAGGATGATGAGAAAATCCTCGTCGCCGCTTTCCAGATAGAGCAGGAAGAAAAGCAGCAGGAGGATCACGTCGGCCAGCTCCACGCCGGCCGGCAGCAGGGAAAGAGGGAAGCCCGGCGGCCGGTGCGGGCGCGGCGGAGGCGGCTCCGGCGGACGCTCCGAGGCGGGCGGCCGTCCCGGCGGGCGGCCGTGACGGCGGTCGGCGGGACGCTCGTAGCGGTCGGCGCCGAAGCGGGCGTACACGTTATCCGTCGCCCTCACCCCCGGTAAAGGACGCCATGGCGATACGGGCGATGCCCGCGAGGCGCGTGATCTCCAGCGCCCGGTCCAGCGCGTCCCGCCGCTCCCGGCGTATGTACGGCTTCAGGGAGCGGATGAGCTCGCTTTTATCGTTTTTCCGGGCCTTGTACTCGCTGAGGATCCGTCCGGCGGACTGCAGGATCTTCGGGTCGAGCCCCGCCGGGGGCGCCGCGTCTTGCGGCGGGCTCTGCGGCATGCCGCCGCCCAGCTCTTTCGCCAGGTCCATGATCTTCGCCATGTCCTCCGGCGAGGAGAGCAGACTGTTCAGCGTTTGCTCAAAGTCGCTCATGGGTCATTTCCCCATCATATCGGTCAGCTCGCGCACCAGGCGGGCGCCATCTTCCGTTTTCAGCACGCCGGCGAGCGCCCTTTTCAGCGCGTCGGTGTCGCCGCGGCGGACGGCCTCCTCAAAACCGCCCCGCGACAGCATGGCCTTGACGTTCCGCCCCTCGGGGGACGAGGCCAGGTCCTCGATGGCGTCCTTTTTCGCGGCGTACGCGCCGGAGGCCATGAACGCCTCGGCCGAGCGGCCAAGATCTTTCGACATAACAACGCTCCTTTCCTAAGGGGAGCTTTTTCAGCCCCGTACCAGTATATTCGCGGGGCGACAGGAGGTTACAGGTGAAAATAGCCGTTTTTTCCGATTCCCACAGGCGGGTGGGCCCCATGGAGAAGGCTGTCCGCCGCGAACAGCCGGACGCCGTGTTCCATCTGGGCGACGTGGAGGGCGACGCGGAGGAGCTGGGCCGCCGGTTCCCGGGGCTCGTCATCTACAACGTGGCGGGCAACTGCGACTTTCTGCCCATGGCGCCGCGCAGGATCGTGACGGAGCTGGGCGGCGTGCGTTTTTTCCTGGCCCACGGCCACGAGCACGGCGTGAAGTACGGGTATGAGAAGTTCGTGAACACCGCCATGACGGCGGGCGCGGACGTGGCGCTTTTCGGCCACACGCACCGGGCCGTCTGCTTCGAGGCGGACGGCATGATCGTCGCCAACCCCGGCAGCGCGGCAGGCGCGGGCGGCCCGTACGGCATCGTGACGATACGGGACGGGAAAGCGGTCTATGAGCAGAAAACTCTGGAGGAGAAGGACTGAGTCGGTCAGGGAGGATCTCGAAAGGAGACATTCCGTTATGAAAAAGGCATACAGAGCCGCGGCCTTCCTTGCGGCGTTCGTCCTGCTTTTCGGCGCCGTTTCGCTCACGGCGCGGGCGAAGGATCTGGAGTACTGCCGTCTTTGCGGCGGGTCGGGCGATTTTCATTGTTCCGTCTGCGGCAACACGGGCGAAGTGGTCTGTGATCTATGCGGCGGCGCCGGCTTTTCGGAGTGCCCCGGCGAAGACGGAAAGGGCAAGTGCGACCACGGGCATTACGTCTGCCCGAGCTGCCATGGAGACGGCAGAAGCCGGACGGGCGACGGAGCGGTCACGGGCGGCCCCTGCGGCCAGTGCGGCGGGGACGGCCAAATAGAGTGCTGGCGCTGTCACGGAACGGGAGGAGACCGGTGCAACCGCTGCGGCGGCGCAGGGAAGACCGAATGCAGGGAGGGAACGTGCGTCGTTTCCCGGGCATACGGCTGGAAATGCCCCGACTGTAAGGGCACGGGCTATATCCTGGTCGGCAGGCCCATGCCGCCGAAGTCGAGCAACGACGGCGTGCGCAATCAGCCTGTCGCCGGCGACCATATCATCATCGACGAGGCGGCGCATTACATCGTTTACGGCAGTGGAAGCAGCAGCGCCGGAAGCAGCGGCAGCAGCGCCGGAAGCAGCGGCGGCGGCGCGCAGGGCGCGGCGGGCCAAACGGAGCCGGCGCCGCCCGATGAGACGGAGCCCGGGGGCGGATCGCCGGCGGCGGAGCCGGCAGAGCCGCCGGTCGGGACGGCGCCCGCCGATCTCCCGCCGGAGGCGGGGCCGGACGGGGAGCCGGCCGATGAGCCGCGCTGGACCGTCGATTTCGGGGACGGGATGTGGCACATCGCCGATCCGCCCGTCGTGACGTGGATCGACGGCAGGACGGTGGACGGGAACGTCGAGGTGGAGGCGTATACCCCGATCTGGCTCGAGGACTTTGACAGGGATACCATGCGGGCGCTTCTTTGCGGCGAGGACGGTTTTTCCGTCGAGCTGATACCGAACGGAGACAACGAGGTGAGCGTCGGCCGCTGCGAGCCGGCGGACGCCGCGGTGCCGGAGCGGGTGCGCTTCGTCGTTGAGATGAAAGAGGACGCGAGCGAACCGGCACCGGCCGGCCATGACGCGGAGGACGTCCCGGGCGAAGCGCCGGACAGCGAGCCCCTTCCGCCGGCCGACGGAGCGCCGTCGCCGAACGCCCTTGTCATCGCGGGCGCGGTACTCGGCGTCGCCGCGATCGCCGTGGGGACGCTTGCCCTTTTGAAGAAAAAACGGCATTGAAAAAAGATCTTCCGCTTGACGTGCGGAAGGTCTTTTTTATCGGTCGGTGCCGTTTCCGTTACAGGTCGCTGAAGAAGGGCGTGCTGTCGTCGAAGGGAGGATCGCATGCGGCGACCTTCAGGTGCGTGATCATGTGACGCTTGGCGTTCAGTCCGTCTCCGGAGATGAGGCAGTCCAGGATCCTGCGGTGATAGACGAGCGCCCACCGAACGCCCTCTTCCGTGGAATGGAAAGCGTTCTGCCGTTCCGTCTCGTCGCAGACGATGTTCATGCTCTGGATGATGAAGTCATTGTTGGTAGCGCGGGCCAGCGCGCTGTGGAACAGGACGTCGTAGTGGGCGAGGCGGGCGGGGTCGTCGCTGTTTTCCTCCATGCTTTTCAGGTGGGATTCCATCTCAGCCGCGGCTTCCCGCGAAAGGTGGCCGGCGATATTGAGGCATACCTCGCCCTCCAGCATGATGCGGAATTCCATGATCTTCCGCAGGGAGGTGCTTTTGGAGAGGGAGTTCAGCCGGCTTTTGATCTCCAGCAGGGGGATGGAGCGGACGTAGGTGCCCTTGCCCTGGTGGCTCTCCAGCACGCCGATGGCCACCATCTGCTGGATGGCGCTGTGCACGCTGGCGCGGCTGACGTTCAGCTCCTTGCTGAGGGCGATCTCCGTGTCGATCTTGTCGCCCGGCTTCCAGACGCCGGAGAGGATATTGGATTCCAGACGTTCCAGAATGCCGTCCGTAACGCTTGTTCTTTTTTCTTCCATTACAATCACCCGATATGAAAGTTTCGCCCGCTGAAACAGGCATAAAGCTTTACACAATAAACTATATCATTTCCGTTTTTACGTGTCAATGCGAAAGCGTGGGGGAGCCTCCGTGTAAAATTGCGTGGAGAGTAAAAAAAGTGAAGAAAAAATAGATAAAGTAGGGGTCGTCGGTCTTGACAAATCGGGGCGGCTGGTGTACACTGAAAACAGATTTGTCAGACAAATTTGACAATTCCTTTTCGGCTCATAAAACACGTATTCAAAATATATCGGAAGGAGACATGATCATGGGAAGACTGGAAGGTAAAAACGCGCTCGTTACGGGGGCGGCAAGAGGGCTTGGCTTCGCTATCGCCACCAAGCTTTGTGAGGAGGGCGCGCGCGTCATTCTCTCGGATGTCATGGAGGACAGCGTTGCGGCCGCCGCGAAGGAACTGACCGACAAGGGGTTCCGGGCGGATTACGTCGTGGGCGACGTTTCCAAGTACGAAGAGGTCCAGAAAATGGTCGACGATATCGTCGCCAAATACGAGCAGATCCATATTCTCGTCAACAACGCCGGGATCAATCGCGACGCCATCATGCACAAGATGTCGCATGAGGATTGGGACAAGGTCATCGCGATCGATCTTACCGGCGTTTTTTACTGCACGCAGGCCGTAGGCATCCACATGCGCGAAAAGGGCTACGGCCGTATCGTGAGCATCTCCTCCGCGGCGAAGATGGGCAACGTGGGCCAGGCCAACTACAGCGCGGCCAAGGCGGGCGTCATCGGCTTCACCAAGGCCTGCGCCAAGGAGTTCGCCCGGAAGAACATCACCATGAACACCGTTTCCCCCGGCTTTATCGACACGGACATGACCCGCAAGATGCCGCAGGACGTGCTGGCAAAGTTCCTGGAGAAGGTGCCTCTCGGCCGCATGGGCCAGCCCTCCGACGTGGCCAACGCGGTCTGCTTCCTCGTCTCCGACGAGGCGAGTTATATCACGGCTGAAGATATCGAAGTAATGGGCGGCTTCCGCTCTTAAATTGACAGTATTTTTTAGATTGTTACGGAGGATCATTTATGAGTGCAGACATTTTCAAACCCGCGGAATGCAGGGTGGGCCAGCGCGTCATCCTGAAGGCCAGCGGCTACCATGACGACGATCTTACGCGGCCTCTCATCGGCATCGTGAACACTTACAACGAAGCGCATCCCGGTCACTGCAACTACAAGGAGCTCGTGGAGCAGATCAAGAACGGCATCTATCGCGCCGGCGGCACCGCTTCCGAGTTCGGCACGATCTCCATCTGCGACGGTATGGGCGGCTTCCATATCGGCGAGAACTACATCCTTCCCTCGCGTGAGATCATCGCGGACAGCATCGAGACGGTCGCGTACGCGGAGCATCTGGACGGTCTCGTCCTGATGGCCTCCTGCGACAAGATCGTGCCCGGCGTGCTGATGGCGGCGGCCCGGCTCGACATCCCCTGCATCGTGGAGTGCGGCGGGCCCATGCTGAACGGCGCCGTGTTCAACGGCCGCAAGAGCGACAACACCTCTTACCCCGAGGCGATGGGCCTCATGATCGACGGCAAGATGACCCAGCAGCAGGTGGATCTGATCACGGACATCATCTGCCCGACCTGCGGCTCCTGCTCCTTCCTCGGGACGGCCAACTCCATGTGCTGCTTCGCCGAGACGCTGGGCATGACGCTGCCCGGCTCGTCCATGATCCCCGCGGTGTACAACGACCGCAAACGCGACGCTTTTGCCACCGGCGAAGCCATCGTCGAGATGGTGCGCAAGGGCTTGACGGCGCGGAAGATCATTACGCTCGAATCCATCAAGAACTCTATCGCCTTCGCGGAAGCGACCGGCGCGTCTACCAACGTGGTCATCCATGCGCTGGCTATCGCCCACGAGATCGGCATAGAGCCCGAAGTCGTTCTGCCGCTCTTCAATGAGTACATGCGGAAAACACCGCTGGTGGCCCAGCTGAACCCCAATGCCGATCACGGCATGGAGGAATTCTACCGCGCCGGCGGCGTCCCCCGTGTGATGCAGTACATCGCGCCGCTGCTCAATCTGGACGTGATGACCTGTACCGGCAAGACGTATGCCGAGAACCTGAAAGAGTATCAATATAAATATCCCGAGGACAGAGAAGTGCTGCGTCCTATGGACGAGGCCTTCCAGCCCACGGGCGGCCTGGCCGTCCTGCGCGGCAACGTCTGTCCCGACACCGGCGTTTCCAAGCCCTCCGGCATCAAGAAAGAGAACCGCGTCTTCACCGGCCCGGCCCACTGCTTCAACAGCGAGGGCGAATGTGAGGCGGCGATCATCAACAAGCAGATCAAGCCGGGCGAAGTGATCGTCATCCGCTACGAAGGCCCGAAGGGCGGCCCCGGCGCGCGCGAGATGTGCGTGGCGCTGAAAAAACTGAAGGGCTACGGCCTGCTGGACCATATCGCCATGATCACAGACGGGCGTTTCTCCGGCACGAACAACGGCTGCTTCGTGGGACAGATCTCACCGGAAGCCGCCGCGGGCGGTCCCATCGCCATCCTGCGCGACGGCGACATGATCACGATCGATACGGTCGACAAGCTGACAGTCAGCGTCGACCTTACCGACGAGGAGATCGCATCCCGTCTGAAGGAGTGGCATTACGAGCCCAAGCCGCTTCACGGCTATATCGCGAAGTACGCGTCCATGGTGCAGTCGTTCAACACGGGCGCGGTCATGAAGTATTAAGTCATATCACATCGGTCACGATGCGAAATAAAAGAAAGGAAGCAAAGAGGATGAAAGAGATCAAGGTACCGTTCCAGGGAGAGGTTACGGAGTACGTGACGATCACGAAGTGGAGCGTAGGGGTAGGCGACGAGATCAAGGAAGGG